>Ga0214544_1006736_pt1 | contig 20914 bp, 19 predicted proteins | sample CNSS3metaG_FD_160074 | JGI IMG/M metagenome (GOLD analysis project Ga0214544, IMG submission 160074) | Root nodule microbial communities from cowpea collected in UCLA plant growth center, Los Angeles, California, USA - CNSS3 | ecosystem: Host-associated > Plants > Roots > Nodule | place: USA...
AGATTAAAAATTGAAAAATTTGAATTGCATGGTTTAAGTAAAAGAAATAATTTTTTTTAATTAAGAAAATTATATATAAAAAATATAATTTGGCACCCCTAAATATTTTCTCCAAGTTCCGCCACTGATTATAGACAATTGTAAAATTCTAGAAAATGGTATTTTAGAAGTGAGTGGTTTAAAAATAGTGAGATTCGATTATTTTAATATTAAAATATTTTAGTATAAATAGAATTGTTATAAAATAGTTTCATTATTTTAAAACACATAATCTCTCTAGAAACTACTTTTCTAGAGTTCTCTGACTTCTCTATAAGAGTTATTGAAGAATCGAGACCGTAGGATTGATCCTCTCGGTGAGCTCTTCAATTTGGACCGATGAGTTTCTCCATTAGCGTAAGTTAAGTTTTCGCTCTCTTTTCTTAGTCTTTTCTGTTGTAAGCCCTCTTCCACTTGTATGTGTCATTTTATTTATCAGTGAGTCTCTGTTGATCAGTGATCATAATGGTATGTCCTGATCGTTCTTGTGATGTTTCTATGGGTAGATAGAGCATCATGTGGAGTTAGAGACATTTGACATTTATAGAATTGTTTAAGCAAGATACCACGTAAGGGAAACTAATTTCTCTGTCTTAATTCATAAACCTATTAAGAATGTATATTGTATGTTTAATTTGTGATTGATTGATGTATCTGATATTAGGGATTGTTTGTGATGTTGAAAACTATGAAGATGTGTGTTTTTCCTATTAATTGAGAATAAATGGTGGTTTAAATGTGTTTTGCATTTAATTGATATGAATAATTAGATAGAATTAATGTTTGATAATTGGATGATCTATGCACTGGTTTTGGAATGGTATGGACTGGTTGAAGATGCATAAAATGGGTTAGATAAGTTTCTGTATAATTCTGCAGAGTTGCACACTCGCTGGGCGAGTGAGCTGATCTGCAGAATTATGCAGATTTGCAAACTCGTTGGGGCAAGTAATTCTCGTTGGGCGAATTTCTAAGTCAGGAACTTCCAGACCTAGGCCAATGGCTGGGCAAGTGCTACTCGTTGGGCGAGCATGGGCTAGTGGCTAGGCGAGTGCTACTTGCTGGGCGAATTTCTAAGTTATGAACTTCTAGAATTAGACCAGTGGTTGGGCGAGTGCTACTCATTGGGCAAGAATAAGCCGGTGATTGGGCGAGTGCTACTAGTAGGGCAAGTAAACCATATATCAATATTATATGGTTTAAGAAAATTCTTTAAAAGTCATTAGTTTACCCTTATTTTGTGTTTCTGTCTTATATTGTATGTTTTCCTTTTGCGATGATCACCTATTTGGTGGGAACAATAGTGGTTGCAGTTTCAGAGGCATCTTTGAAGGTTGATGCGCCATCTTTTAGATTGGAATGAGGTCTCAATGGGAAAGTTGTTGTAAGTGGTTAGCTTGTATTTAGAGTTAGAAATATTTGATATGTATAATTGATATATTTATATAGTCTGATCATTTATAAGAGTGTATTAATTTATTTTATATATTTATTTATTTATTTTGAACACTAAAATTGATTATGCTTATTTATTAGTTTTAAGCTACTAAAATTAGAATGTTACAACGATAATTTTATCATCTTTAATAATTCAATTATAGAAAAATGAAAAATAAATAAAGGAAAGTTTGTAACATTACATTAGTTAAAATGAAGTTGAGTTTATCCATAAACAAATTTTCGAATTCAAATATTAAAGATAAAAAGTATAATTAACAGAATAATAGTCTTCAAGAAATATGATATGATAGTTTATTCTTAAAGCTTGGCTTCGAAAGTCTCCAATGTATTTCGGTAACTATAAAGAAAAAGTCACGGATGCGTAGATTGAGAAATAAAAGAACTACAACTTTTTCAACTAATGCATTTTATCTATTGGAGAGCCAGTTTCTTATTTGTAAAAAGTAATGACAAGACTTTTGACAGATGAATATTTAAACAAAGACGTTTGGAACCATAAATTCTGGACGATCAATACTCTACACACTTGCTGATCAGACATTAGCCAATTTTCAGAAATCAATAATACCTAGACAAAGATGATAAAGATTAGGTAATCAACACCCTTTAAGATCATCCTGTTACTATGTTTTGAAAAGTCGGTTTCATTCATCAATCCAAAAAGTCAAAGACAATTCACATGATAGTAGTCTATAGTATCTTTTGCCTTGTTGTCTTATCTTTGCAACCGTATGCACAAGGATATATTGTATGCTTTTCTTTTAACTTTATGAACAAGAATCATGTGCAACTTATTAAATGCATCAAATACAAAATAGTAGTCACCGATTCAATTTGAAGGTTCATGAGCTTCCCAAAAAACAGAAAATTTAACATATCAACCACATCCCTTAACTAAAAGCACATGCAACCAGATTATGTTTTTGACATTTAATATCTGCCACCGCCATTCAAATTTAACTTGTAGTGGGAACCGTATACAAGCAGATTTTGTTGCTGTTGTTAGTAGCTATTTGGCTCGTGTACAGAGATAATATAGGATGTGAAGGGGAGAGAATCTTAACATCAAAACCGTGTTACATTGCCATCATTGGTTGAACATTTTTCCTGGTCATGCTCGGCCAACATAGCCTTTGGCTGGCTTACAGAAGCATACACAAAGATTTTTATTGCAAGGGATGATGAGAAACAAAAGAAAATCGTTACTTTCTTCTTTTTTTTCTTTCATTTTTTTTTCATCTTACATCACAAAAGAGCAGTAATTTGTGTGATCAAGGCCTGCCACTTGTGGACTTTGACCTGAAAACACTTACAGCATGTGGATCTCTTTAATGAACTATTTACACGCATGATGATGACAGCTTATATCCACTTAGATGGGATGTGCAGAAGCTCGCCTTTTGCGCAGCTCATATTTGTAGTACTCTAGTTTGTTTGGCCGAGTGATACAATTCCAGTACTATGTTATACCCGTAACACAAGTACTATAAGCATTAAAAATGACCATTTAGCAGTTCCAAGACAACCTGCAGAAGCTGCAAAAACAGGAGGATATTAGTGAACAAGAAACAATATTTTAATATGGATTTATAGCCACATATGTTGAATAAGCTACTTCAGGACACGTTTAGGAAAAGAGAACACAGAAAGAATAAAAAGATTCTCCATGAACTAAACTAACTTGTGCATAAATTAAAAATCATCTTTTTCAATAAGCTAATTCGAGAAGACTGACTGCTCCAACTAGTTTGCAGAGAACATTTTCTCTTTGTTTTTCCTACTTAAATTTTTCTTATAAGTGCTTCTAGAGAAGTTTATCCAAACAATTCCTAAGAACTAAAAAGTTATCCTGCTTGCTTGTTAACCTAAAATTAGATGCAAAACCTTGCAGAATTTGGATACAAGAAATATCCAACAAAGAGTTGCACACATGTATGATCCAAGGAAAATATGATATTCAAGTTCCAAGGTTCAAACAATCAAGAAAGATGTGCTCCAACACAAAAACAAATTTGACACCAATTGCAATCTTTAAACTATAAAACTATTGCCATATTAATGAGCATACTTACATGATGATAGCCCAGGTAAATGCGTGTAATAATGTTCTGGGGCAAGTTCACTCTTGGGAGGGGGCTCAGCATGAGCAAAAGCTACATTCGGTAAAGGACTCAAGGCAGGTTCTGAATGAGAGACATGTGTAGGGGGGTCAATATGCGATTTTGGTGATGCAACAGGAACAGGATGATGTGTGTTAATAATAGGGGCAACTGCAGGTGTTGGAGGATGAGCGTGCTTCCCAGAATTATGGGTAGACCTTTTTCTAAAACCAAATCGACAATTTGGAGGCTGAGATTGAGAACTTTTCCTTGGTGCAGGTGCAACTTTTGCTGCAGTAGGAGAACCAACCCTTGGTGGAGGCACACCCTTCCTGGGTGTAGATGAAGGCATAGGTGTAGGTGTATGTGCATGAGTATGTGCATGAGTATGTGCATGTCTATGTGTAGGTGTTGGCGTAGGTGTTGGTGCTGGTGCCGGTGGTGCTGGTACGTGTGTAGATGAGGGTAAAGGAGAAATTTCAGGAGAAAGATGGGCATCATGGTGATGATGGTGATGATGCCGGTGTTGATGGTGGTGGTGGTGTGGAGGATGTGCCAGAGGAGCAGGAGAAGGTGACCATGCAGAGCCACCACCATCATTTCCATGAAGGGAGTGTTGCAAGACGGATGAAAGTTGGACCTGCTTAACCCTACCAAACTCAGTGTGATTCAAGCCCAGATTATGTGGTCCCATGATGGTTTGTGCCAGTTGCTTTAGCCTCTCTTCTGAAGGAGTAATCCCAACTGCAAGTAGAACTGTTGACTGGACAAGAGTAGGAGCATCGACTGTTGAACCATCAGAATTTGATAAGCTGATGTACAAGTTCTGCAACCACCGAGAAAACCCAATAAAAATCAGCATGGGACATTCTATGACTAGTATTTCATCATTCAAGAATCTTCAACAGGTACTGAGGATAGTAAATTGTATTTATGCATAGGGATTCCCCCATATAGGACAGTCTTCTGCAACACCAATAAAGACAATATTCATGGCTAGCAAACAAGCTTGCTCATTTACCAATATGCAATGCTTCTCTTACATAGTCCATTGTGAGACATGACTTGCTTAAAACAGACAGATCCTAGAACAAAAGCCTTACAGAAGAAGTGTGATGATCATTGACACATAACACATAATAAGTACTGAAAGTTGACCTCAAACAAACAGCGTACAAAATGATAACCATAAACAGTAAAAAAAGAAAAAAAGACCAACCTCAAAGGATGTCAGATGTAATCCAGACTTTAACTGACTAGTGAGCTCCTTAAAATTGGATTGTATTTGATAAATGGGGAAATTCAATTTAAAGCTAAACTTTGCTTGCCCTTTCTGCAGAGGAAATGCATTCTGTTGTGGAATTATAGTAATTCCTCCCTTCAATTTCAGCACTTCAAAAGAGTAGGGATCTCCAAACAAGGATGAAGAAGTAAGCTGCAGAATTGATTGGCGTATAACCAGGGACGTAAATGAAGCTCTTATCAAACTGATGACAGCATAGGACATTTCTGTGCCTTTATCTTCAGAATCAACTGAAAAAACCACTCTTGTCTTGTTTGGCCCAGGTAAGGATTCTAGAGACACGACAGCTACCTGAATTATTTTAACAAAAAAAAAAAAGAGAGAGAGAAAGTATTAGCATGTAAACATTAATAAAGGATATGGAAGGGAAATATGAAGAGTGGTACTTTGCTAGAGGGAGCATCAATCTCATCAAAAATTTCATCTGCAAGCTGAAACTTGTAATCTTCTAGCAAAGACACAGATTTATTGACGATAAAGCTGGCAACAATATCATGATCTGCAAAAGTAAACATTGCCATTGAGCAAAGTGAGCTTACAACATTAAAAGAGTCTTTTCAGGCAGCTGTTGATAGCAAATCTGAGTATGGCAATGCAAGACTAAGTAATAAACCTTCACTAGCAATACAGATGCATGAGGAAAATCCATTAAAGCACGCTAAACTGGTGGAGAGTATGGAGATGCTTATTATAGTTTCCGCAAGAGAAAGGAATAGAAATTGAATAGCGAGATTTGAAGAACCATCTTATGCAAAGGTAATACACTAAGTGCATATTATAATTATCACGAAGGAAAAAACATTTAGAACCACAATTTCCAAAAGCCACAATACTTAACCAGACAAACAATAAACTTGCTCGTATTACACCACTTGTCGCTAGTTCACCCCCCAATCACTTATATGTTATACTATTCATTCAATCCTCCATTAGTAAGAAAATATCCGTGGCAATTGAACACTTAGAATCTCTTTGGAAATGACGTATAGTGGCTGGGGACATGGTGTCACAGTGCCATAGTAATAATACTACGGCTATTGTAACTAAATTACCAAAATTCAAACAAAAGTTTCACAATTTCAACTTTTCCAGATTACAAACGAAAACTACGGAAAAATAGCAAATAAAGTTTATTGCCATATTTCCATCTCAGTCATTGCAAAGCATACAATGCTTGGATAGACCAAGTCATTCAATCGACATCAACAGAAGTCTTCATAAAACTAGCGTCAAAAAAGCCTGAGACAGCAAAATTGTTTAATGCATACCCTTCACTAAGAAAATCCCTTTCTATATTGTATAATTTACAACCATAACTCGTTTATAAACATCTCAAAGGAATAAAAGTACCTAGTTTGTGAATCGTGAATAAAACACAGTCAAAATACACAAACACCAAATATAGAATATAAAGAAAAAATAAATAAAGCCACACAACTAAAAATCTCCAAAACCATTTAGAAAAATAAAAAACAACTAAACAAGCTCAAAAAATTCCTAAAACCTTACTTGAAATAGCTAAAATTAAAGTAACTTCCCAAAACGAAGAAAACACGATCCGACAAACAAGCTCTCTTTCCCACAATTTCCAAAACCCTCAATTGGCCAATTAGCAAGCCCACCGTAATTAGGAGACGAAATAGCCAATTAAAACGCCCAAATTAAATAACTAAGAAAATAACTGAATTTATTTCCCGTTGAGACATTAATCATCCACTAAAAATCTCTAATTAAATTTTCCTTTTTCGTTCTTCCATAGTAGACCATCTTGCTGAAACCTATAAGACCATAAAACTAGTTAAACTGTACCAAACCCCTTGTCATTTTTCCACACCTTCACTGATAAAATCTAACCCAACGCTAAAATTAAATTCCTTTCACCCGCATTTCTCCAACACGCTCCCAAATCGGGGAAACCTAAAACCTCATTTCCTCCGAAGCCAAAAGCAGAAACAGATCTAACCCCACGAAACAATGCCGCCAGCCACAAGACCCCACCTTTGAATCTGGAACCTCCATGAAGGTTCCTCCGATCTGCGAGGCTCATAAAAGGGGGCAACCAAAACGCCGCAGACAGGAACAGCGCGACCGACAGGAGCAGTACGATGATGCATCTGGCGCCGACAAACTTCCGAATCCGAGAACAGCGGCACCGACACTCCGCATTCCTCGGCGGATCCTGGGACGGAGGCAGAGGCTGCTGTTCTTCTTCGCCCTTTCCCATTGCAGAAGAAGAGGAAGAGGGTCACGACCCATTCGCATTGGGTACACCCATTGGGAAGCTAAGCTCAGAAATGGGATCTTTTTTCAAGAGGGTGGTTGGTGGGGTTGGGAAGATTAGAAGCTTTTTAGGGTTTGAGGGAGAAGGGTTGGAGTGGAAGAAGACGAAGAAGAAGAGATAGTGATTATTAGTGAAGTAATAACTTGTGCAGCAAAATCGACAGCTAGTGTCATTTTCTGCTTTGGAGAGAGATGGTGTGGTTTTGTTTTTTATATTTTTGAAAAATTGAAGTGGAAGCAAAGAGGAAAAAAGAAAATGCGTTCATTTTTTTTAATTGTTAAAAATTACGCACTGAGGTAGCACTATCGGAGGGAGAAATTAGAAAGATGGGGTAAGGTGTGACGAGGAAGAAAGCATTTGGGGGCAGTGAGGTAAGGTTTGACTCTTCCAACTTAATATCCGCCACGTTTTCTTCTCTCTCATACTTTGCTCGTGAAAACAGATAATGATTTTAAAACCAAACTCTATTCAATTTTCTTTTTACTATATGTGTAGTTAAAATCACACTTGTTAAAGTCTTGTGTGAGATGAGATTTATTTTAGTACCTTCAAACTATCACTTTTTTCATTAATTGGTAAAAAGTAATCTCTAAATATTCTTTTTTTAAGTAAGAACAAGCTTAGAACATTACTTACGTGCATATTAGCTTTGATGTGATCATGTTGATACTTTGATCATATTAGCTTATACCTATTGACTTCCTTCGATCTTCTTCAATGAAGATTGGATTAAAATCAACTTTTCTTCAAAAGTTAGGCATGCAAGCAAATTAAAACAAGTTTCTTTAAGATTATGCAAGACGCATTTATTGTTAGCACTTCTAATGTTCCACCAAAACATAAAAATAGTGATAGGATAAGTGTTTATTGTTCTTAATTTCTAAAAGAGCATGCATTTATTATACTCTTTTTTTAACCTTTTTCATTCTATCATACAACTAACTTTGTGCTAACTTTTTTTACCAAAGGATTTGAGAAAGAAGAAAATTGGAAGCATTTCAAAAGCCAAGTTAGATAAATAATTAAAGAGAACTTAGCTGAACTAGAATTGAATTTACCTGAACCAAAATATGTTTTGAAAACCATTTTTTGCTACATTGAGATTTCTCCAACACGAAATGGTTTAAGCTCCACTAAGATAATTGTTTTTTTCACTTCCCGTAACTTCCTTTTGCATCCTTATTAAAAAAAAGAAAAAAAAATATCACTTTATACTTTCGTATTTAAATGACAACACAGGTTCCATTATATTTTTTACTATTATATTGATAGAGATATCATATATTTGATTCTCTTTTATTATTATCAAATATTTTATTTTATTAGGTTTTACTTTTTCCTTTTTATGACGAGACCTTTACTCTCTATATTGAACAAGGTTATAATAAATCAGGAAGCAAGCTCTCATTTGAGTTGTTCTCATCAAATACCTTTTGTTAATATTTTTCCTTCTCATGGTTTATACATATCTAATATGGTATCAGAGCCAAATTAGAACCTATTCTAACGAACTTGTTTGGACATTCTGTTCCACCTGATATCGGGTCGCTAACTGACCACACACTAATTTCTTGTCTCACGCACGAGATAAATATACCTCGACGTGAAGAAGTGTGTTAAAAGTCTCACATCGACTAAAATAAGGTCAATTCATTATATATATATAAGTGAGGTGCAAACCTCACCTCACAAACCGATTTTATGGGGTTGAGTTAGGGTTAAAGCCTCACTTCTAACACCATTTCAGTTTTTTCTTCTTTATCAAATTTGGGAGCACTTGCTAGTTTAATATTAAGTTTTGGCGCACCAATCAATTAGGGATCAATATATTGTCAAGCTTCAAGTGGGTAGATGTTTGGGTAAGTATATTGACGTTCATGCTTTAGTTTTCAAACATGTCCATTTTTGTTTTCTATAATCTAAAACTTAAAAATGGTATTATAGATTAGACAATTTGAAATATTAATTAGGCATTCTGAATTTCAATAAATTGTATCATTTTCTACATTACATGTATTTAATCCCTTAGCATTTGAGGTTCCTCATCAGATTCCTTTATGGTGCTAAAATGTTATATCGTGATTGAGGATTGATATGATTTTCGTAGGGATATTTTAATGTATTTTTATACAATTTTTTTTATTAAGTTTCTCATTGTGAAGTTGAAGATATCCACATTTATTTCACTACTTTGTTTCTTAACAACCTTTACTATATCATTTATATTCATATGTATAAAAAAATTTGACTTATACTGACATTTATTCCAGAAAAGGCATCAATAGTTTGAAAATTGGTATCAAAAGAGGAAAATGGCACAAAGTAAAAAAAGTATGGAAGATGGATTTGGCTTTTCCGAATTGTTGCAGATGTACAGGGACTTTGAACTCTATCGTTTGCTTAAACAAATGTGCATAGATTATATGGTATGATAATATTATATTTTCCATGAGGCATTCTTTTAATCCTAGGGTAAAGGTCCTACGATTTTTTTCAATTATATGATACAATATTATATCTTTATTCATGGTTTTGTAGTTATTTTTTTCTCAACATTGAATATGAATAGACGTCCCTGTACGTATTCTGGAAAGATTTATTTACCAAAATTAGTTGATAATAGTTTAACATTATTTTTCACCTAATATAAGATGAACACTTCATATTATACTTATTTTTAAATAAATTAGTCTCTGACCCATGAATATGCATTTGTTTTAATAGCAATGCATACGTACTTTTTTTATTTATTTAAATATAATATAAAATTGTCTTCATAAAAATATGATATTATATTTTTATAAATTTGATAATAATAGGATTAATAATATTTATAGTTTATAGTCATTGTAATAGAAATATTTAAATAAAATAAAAATAAAGATTATCGATTTTGATTAAATAAATATTTAAAATTATTAATACTTTTAAAATCCTTCACATGTTTAAAATAATTATGATTGAAAAATATTTATTTTGTCAGCATTGTATTAAAATATTGTTGATATTATAATTATAATATCATTTCAACAAATATAAATTTATAGAAAAATTTCTAAAACATATAAATTTGTTGTGAATTAAGACTTTGTATGAAATAAAATTAAATAATAAATAATTTTTCAGTATTTTTTGCATGAAAATCCTGCAAAAAATAAAATAAAAATCAGCAAAAATTTTATTAGTTTCGTGTCAAATTTTAAGATATATTTAACATGTTTTTACTAATTTAACAACATTTTTATCAATACAACTAGAGATGACAAATAAATTCGTCCCCATGGGTATTGCCCGAACTCGTCTTCGTTTTGATGGGAAATTCTCGCATTGACTGGGTATGGGTATGAGAATGGGATGTACATATTCCCGCCATAATACCCGTCTCCGTCATATCTCCATCCTCGTTTAAATTATTAAAATATTCACAATTAATTAAGTAACCATATATCTATATATATATATATATATATATATATTCTATTTTTTATTTCTTTTTATTATTTGGTTTGTTATAAAACTCATTTGCATCTCCAATATATTTTTTATCTTGTCATAACCTTTATGTAATTATGTTAAAATGATGTATGTCAATTAAAAAAAAATGTATTTCTAACATTTGAATATTTCTATTATTTTTTAATATTTTTATTTATTGTATATTTTTTTTCACGTGAGAATGTTTAATACTCTCAATTTAAGTGTTTAATAACATAAACATTTCATTTACTATGTAATATAAAAAAATGTACATTAAACCTTTTTTGTCCCAATTTTTGTCAAGTTTTTTCAAATAAGTCCCAATTTTGGTTATGTGTTCAAATAGGTCTTAATTTTCGTCGATTTTGTTCAATTGGGTCTTTTTTTGCTAACATCGTTTAAATGATTAACGGCCATGAACAGTGATTGTCACGTGTCACTTCGTGGTTTTTTTGAATTTTTTTATTTTTATTTTTATTTTTTTTTTATTTTTTTAAATGTATACGTGTCAACCCAGTAGCGTGCCACGTGTCACTTCGTGGTTTTTTTGAATTTTTTATTTTTTATTTTTTAATTTTTTTAATTTTTTTTAAATGTCCACGTGTCAACCTAGTAGCATGCCACGTGTCAAAGTTAATGTTCTATATTCAATTTGGTCCCTATATTTGTTATATTTGTTCAATTTAGTCCTAATTTTTGTTAACATTAACCAATTTGGTCCCTCTCCAAATTGAAATAAAATTTAATTTTTATATTAAAATTCACATTTTTTATATAATATATTAAAATTCACATCATTATAATTTTGATATAAAAGTTAAATTTGGTCACATCTTTCATAGGGACCAAATTGGTTAATGTTAACAAAAATTGGGACTAAATTGAACAAAAATAACAAATATAAAGACCAAATTGAATATAGAACATTGACTTTGACACGTGGCACGCTACTGGGTTGACACTTGGACATTTAAAAACATAAAAAAAATTAAAAAAAAAAATCAAAAAAGTTATGAAGTGACATGTGGCACGCTACTGGGTTGACACGTGTACATTTAAAAAAATTAAAAAGTATTAAAAAATATAAAAAAAATTAAAATCAATAAAAAAATATAAAAAAACCACAAAGTGACACGTGGCAGTCACTGTTCATTGTCGTTAATATTAAACGGTGTTAGCAAAAAATGACCCAATTGAACAAAATTGACGAAAATTAGGACATATTTGATCACAAAACCAAAATTAGGACTTATTTGAAAAAACTTGACGAAAATTGAGACCAAAAAAGGTATTTTAACCAAAAATGTACTTATTATTATTAATTTTTATTTCATTTGAAGAACTTTTTGTTTCGCTAAAAAAATTTTGTTATTTCTCAACCATTGAGTATATATATTGATATTTGAAAAGTTTTCTTAAATCTCTAAGATATTTTTCATCTTATCATACCCTTAATTATACATTTGTTTTTCTTTGTGCGATTCCTTTCAATAGTCTCCAAATTGTTTATAAGACACACATCTGTTAATTTTTAAATATTTTTATTTCTTGTTTATTTTCATCATGTAGAATACTCTTTTGATATGTTTTATCTAATTATTTTTTATTTTCTAACTCATTACAATCATACTTTAATTTTTTCACTACAATTGTATACATAATTTTTATTTACTACAATATAAAAATTTAATGTAATGACCATGAATATTTTTTTATCACCATCCAACATATATTGGAGTTCAAAACATACAATATCTATGTTAAAATTTTATTATTATGTTTATTATTGTTCTTTGCATCATTTTGAACAAGTGATGTATTATAACTTTTATTAGTGTCTAAAAAAAGATTCATTATAATTTAAAAAATTGAAATAAACAAACATTTAAAATATATTTCAATTTGAATATTTTTTTTCCTTTTATATTTTTTTAAAATAATTTTAAATTTTATCAACTAGGTTTCATTAATGTTTGCAAATTTAATAAATGTTTTGGTTCTTATAAAATTTCATTTAGTATTCTAATCTAAAATATAAACAATTATAATTTATTTCAAAGTTATTTGATACCGAAAAAACAAGCATCATCCTAATATTGAATATTTGATAATATTATATTTCCTTTACCATAATTTTTTATTATTTTATAAAAATTAATTAAAATTAATATTAAAGTAGTAAGAAAATAGGTACGGGTATGGGTATATGAGATTATACTCGTTATCCGGTAGGGATGGGACAAAAGTTTGATACCCATTGGATTTGGGTATGAGGATGAGGATGATTTTTTTTACGGGGATGGGTACGGGATAGCGAAACTCGTCCCCGTCCTGCCCTGTTGTCATCCCTAAATACAACAACTACATACATTAAGAGATACATATCTTTGGTGTCTTCTTTTGTTTTTACCATTTTATCCTTTTAATTATTATTTTTTAAAATTAATAATTATTCATAATAAAAAAAATTATTTTTCAGTTTTATTATTTTACTAATTTTAGTAATTACTTTTTTGAATTAATTACTCAAATGTAATGATAAATCAACAGCAAAATAAATAAGAAGTGCAAGTAATTGAAACAAGATCTCGTAATAAATAAAAATAAAATATTGAGTTATAATAATAATATCCTGTATTGATAAAAAATAATAATAATAATAATATTAATACAACAACTACATATACAAAGATATAAGGTGTACTATTTTGTTTTTACAATTATATCCTCTTAATTGTTATTTTTTAAATTTAAATGATTATTCATAATAAAAAAAATTACTCTTTAGTTTTATTATTTTACTAATTTTAGTAACTACTCTTTTGAATTCAACTAATTACTCACATGTAAAGATAAGTTAACAACAAAACAAATAAAAATACAAAATAATTAAAATATACCCGTCAAATAAAGTCATAATAAATAAAAGTAAAATGTATATCAAAATACTACGATTTAAATAATAATAACACTAATATAATAATGTAATAATTAGTATTAGTATTGATATTAATATAATAATAATAACACTAATATTATTTAAAATAAAAATACAAAAAATATTATTATTATTATATTAATATTAATATCAATACTAATACTAATTATTATTTTTTAAATTTAAATGATTATTCATAATAAAAAGATTACATTTTAGTTTTATTATTTTTTTAATTTTAATAACTATTTTTTTAAATTCAACTAATTATTTAGATGTAAAGATAATCACCAACAAAATAAATAAAAATGAAAGTAATTAAATACAATCTTGTAGTATATAAAAATAAAATATATATCTAAATACTACCATTCAAATAATAAAAATGCAAATAATTAAAATATAATCAAATGTCAAAATTAAAATAATATTAATAACACTAATCTTATTTATAATAATAATAATAATAATGTTATTAATAATAATATTACTACAAATAATAATAATAATACTATTATCAATAATAATAAATTTTTCTAGTTATTTTTATCATATTAATAATAATGGTATATAAAAATATTAATATATTATATATTAATATTACAAATAATACTATACTAATATTTTTACTACTACTAATGATATTAATAAATTTAATAATAATATGTAATAATAATTTTAATATATTATATATTAATATTGGTAATAATACTAATAATAATAATAATAATTTTACTACTAATAATATTAATAATTTTAATAACAATAAAATATAATAGTAATAATACTAATAATTTCCCTATTTTTCGTATATTATAATTAATAATAATAAAAATAATAAATAACAATCATAATAATAATAATTTTCTAGTTATTTTTTTCATAATAATAATAATAATAATATATAATACATAATATATAATATAAAATAATAATGTTAATATATTATATATTAATATTACAATCATCACTATTAATTTTATTACTACTAATAATATTAATAAATTTAATAATAACAATAATTATGATCTATAACAATATATAGAGAGGATTTCCTCTTTTGTGTCTACATTTCAAAATACCAATTTTATCCTTTAAAATATAATTATTTATTAATTTTTTGAAAATTAACCGTTACTTTTACAATTTTTTTATAAAATTGTCTATCTCTGTTCTTCTCTTTTCCTCTATTTATCAATAATTATTCTTTTTTTTATAAATATAATTTTATTTTATATATTAACTTAATAAAATTATATTATTATCACCTACTAATATAATATCACATATATTTAAAAATGTGTACACACGCGACAACGCCGATTTATACGCGAGTTATGATAATGGTAATTTTTCTAACTACTTAATTTACAATATTAATAATAAACATATATAATAATAATATTAAAATTTACTAATAATAATAATAATTTTACAACTACAATGATATTAATGAATTTAATAATAACAACAATAATAATAAATTTTACTAATAACTTTAACAACAATAACTAAAAACACGTAATAAAACTAATATTCATAACAATACCATAATAAAACTAATATATTACATATTAATATTTCTAATAATTGAAACAATAATAATATTAATAATTTTACTATTAATAATATTAACATATTAATAACAACAATAACAATAATATATATTATATGATAGTAATTATACTAATAATAATATTAATAATTTTACCACTAATGTTGACTATAATAATAATAATAGTAATATTTATATTAATACTAATAATTTTAATAATAATAGTAATAATATTTCTAATAATACTAATAATTTCACTATATATTGATTTTCATATAATATAATTAATAATAAAAATAATAGTAATAATTTTTCTATTTAATATATTATACATTAATATTACAAATAACACTAATAATAATAATATTACTAATAATATTCTGAATTTAATAATAACAATAACAGTACTTAATAATAATAATAATAATAATATTAATATATTATATATTAATATTGCTAATAATAAAAATATTACTTTCACAAATTTTAATAATATTCTGAATTTAATAATAACAATAACAGTACTTAATAATAATAATATTATTAATATATTATATATTAATATTGCTAATAACAAAAATATTACTTTCACAAATTTTAATAATATTAATAAATTTAATAATAACAATAATAATATTAATAAATTTTATTAATAATTCTAACAATAATTAGTAAAAGTAGGTAATAACAATAACCATAATAATACTAATATATTATATATTAGTTTTTCTAATAGTTCTAATAATGATACTAATAATTTCACTACTAACAATATTAATAAATTTAATAATAATAATAATATGTTATATAATATTAATATATATAATAAAAATAATAAAAAAATGATAAAAATACTTATAATTAATAATAATAATAATAACTATAGTTAATTATTATTATTATTATAATTAATAATAATATAAAAATAAAATAAAAATAATTTATAATAATAATACTAATAACAATTATGGATAATAAAAATAATATTAATAATAATAATTATTATTATGGTGTTTAATAATATAATATTTTCAAAATATCAATTTTTTAAATTATATATGATAGTAATTATAATAATAATATAATAATTATAATTCTAAATTATAATTCTTATTAAAAATAATAATAACTATTATTATTAGTGTTAATAATAATAATAATTTTTCTAGTACTACTTTTCTCATATCAATAATATATAATAATAAAATTAATATATTATATTTTAATATTACTAATAATATTAATAACTTTACTGCCATATATTTACAACAATATATAAAGAGAATTCTCTCTTTTGTGTCCACATTTTATAATATCAGTTTTACCCTTAATTATTTAAAAAATTAATTATTTTATATATAATTTACTTTTAACTATTATTCTAAAATCATCTTTTGTCTTAAACCATTATTTTAAAAACTTTTTTTGTACATATCTTATTTTTTTAATTTTATATTTAACAACAATTTTAAAAATTAATTATATATTTTATTATTGATCTTAACTTAAATTTCTTGAAAATTAAAATATGCGAACACAGAGGCGCGACAGCGCATGTGTGTTCGCTAGGGTTAACAATATGAATAGTAATAATATATAATAATAATATTAATAATAATGATAATTATTATTATTATTTTACTATTATCACTACAAATAATATTTATAATAATTACAAATAATAATACTTATAAAAGTATAACAAATCATAATATTACTTATCATTAATACTATAGTTAAAAGTATTATAAATCATAATATTACTTATAAAAACAAATTGACTTTTGTAGGATTTGAGCCCGAATTCTTTTGTACGAGAGTTTTAAAATGATGAAAAAATTAATTTTTATGACACTTGTCAATAAAAAAAATGGACAATGTAGTAATTTTGATAGTATATTCTTTTCTTAATATGTAATAGATTCTTAATATACAATATACTACAATGATAAAATGTTGGATTTATATGTCTTTATTGTTCATCTTTAATCCTCCATTTGATAAATAAAAGGTATAACTCTTCTTAAATATGTTTATTAAGGAAAAGGCATAACCCGCAACCAATGCGGGCCAAAGGCGGGGTAGGGTGGACTGGTTTGCAACTCGCATAAAAAAAAATTGTACTTGTGTATGTTGGTTACTTTCTTTTAAGAGTTCTACATGGACGTTTGAAATTTTTATATAAGTAGAAAAAACAAATGTTATGTATTTTTGAATGTGCTAAGATTTGAAGATTTCATCGTGCATGTCAATGTACGAATATGAATATGAATATGAATAAAATGTTAGATTATCAATTCATCATCCAACTTTCCAAAGTCTTTGTTTAGTTTTGTGCACTTGTTAAAGTTTTTCAACTTTTGAACATTAAAAGTTGGCTTAAATACATTATTGATCCAAATTTTCGTAAACTTTATTCCTTTTATTCCTTTTGGTCGTCATTTTTTTTGGAATGTTCAAAATGATCATAGCTTTTGTAAATTGTGGTCAATTTGGTCCTTTTTACAAACGTCATTTAAATCGTTAACGGATGGTTAATAGTTAATGTCACGTGTCACTTCGTGGTATTTTAATTTTATTTTTTTTAATTTTTTATTTAACAAAAAAAAAAGTTGTCCACGTGTCACGTCAGTATTGTGACACATGGCAATTTTAGTGCCACATGTCAAGTTAGTGCCATTGTCACGTGTTAGTGTTTCATGACTTATATTCAATTCGGTCATAATTTTCGTTTATTTTGTTCAATTTAGTCCAAATTTTTGTTATTTTTACTCAAATCAATTAGAATTTTGCCTCCAAATTGACCAAATTTAATCTTTATATAAATGTTATACTGCATTTTTTATTTTTACTCAAATTTAAATTTACACTAAATATTTCTTTCATTATTTTTAAACCATCCATAATTATACATTATTGGAAAGAAAATATTAGATTTATGTGTGATGTTTGCTACATGTAAAAAATAGGTTTAGAGTTGGTTTTAAAATAATGAAGAATGTTCCTACTAAGCTTAAAAATAATGACAAATTTTCCTTCTAATTTTAAAATTAATAAAGAATTTTCCTTATCATTTAAAAAATATTAAAGAACTTTCCTTCTAATTTTAAAAATAGTAAAGAATTTTCCTTCTAATTCTAAAAATAATTAAGAATTTTCCTTATCATTTAAAAAATAACGAAGAAGTTTTCTTTTAATTTTATAAATAATGAAGAATTTTTTCTCTAACTTCAAACTAACTTTAACCATATTTTTTATGTGTAGAAAAAATCAAACATATATACAATAATTTCCTTCCAAAAGTATAGTTTGGTTTGGTAAAAAAATAATGCAAGAAATATTTAAAATAAATGTGAATTTTAATAAAAATAAAAATTTCAGTATAACATTTATAGAAAAATTAAATTTGGTCAATATGGAAAGAGATAAAATTATGACTGAATTGAATAAAAATAACGAAAATTAAGACTAAATTGAACAAAATTAACAAAAATTAAGACTAAATTGAATATAAATCACGAGACAATAACACGTGACAATGACACTGGCTTTACATGTAGCAGTGACACTGACTTGACATGTGGCTCTAACACTGCCACATGTCACAATGCTGATTTGACATGTGAACTACATTTTTAAAATTTAAAAAAATAAAAGAACCATGAAGTGACATGTGGCAGTTATTGTTCACTTTCCGTTAACAATTTAAATGACGTATGTAAAAAGGACCAAATTGACCACAATTTACAAAAATTATGACCATTTTGAAAAAATAAGGATCAAACGGAACAAAGTTTACAAAAATTAGGACCAATAATGTATTTAAGCCTTACAAGTTTTATCATAATTTTTTTTTTTAAATTGTCAGCCTGCGGGTCAGAACCTATGCGGGGCAGGCCAGACTTTTAAGTATGTATTTTCAAAGCTAATGCGGGCCAAAACGGTTGGCTCAAATTGTCATCCCTAATCTCATCAACTTCAATTGAGTTGGAAAACAGGTTTAAGTTAAGACCAAATCAAATAATCTAATGCTACTAGATTTTAGGAATAGATTTGACTGCTTTAGTTGAATATAAAGTCATGTTTTTAATATTAGGAGTGATTCAATAAGGGGATTAAGAATCAAGTTGAGTCTCATATCCTTAGGTTATAAAGTAAAGGAATTGATATAAAATTACCTTAGTATTTCCAAGAACCTTAAATAATAAACTTGTCATATAACAAATTAATAACATTACAATAGAGGAAGATTAACGAAGTTCAATCCCAACACTTATATCAATATCATTTACATTAATCATCAAATACTTTCTATTTTTAATTTGTTAATCCAAATTACTATTTCATTACAAATTGAAATAGATTCTAAATCATTGTTTTGTCAAACCAAATTCATGTGGATGTGCTACAATTGAAACCAATGCACTTGTGGAAATTAAACCAATATTTGGACATCAACACATTCCAAAAGAGAATGTTCTTACAGAGGGATATGTGTGTGTGTTGATAGTGAGGTAAGGTCATTTTCAAAGCTTTTAGTGTTTTTGGTTTTAGAAAATTAAACGGAGAAAGACAAAGCATTCATAATTTATGTGACTTGTGATTTTCGGATTATGAACACTTGATTTAAATAGTTGTTTGGGTAAGAAGTGTAAAAAGATATACAAGATTGCAAAGAATGTGACAAGATGTCTAAGTCTTATTGAGACTACTTATAATGACTCTAAATAAACTTGTTTTTTAATTTATTGAAAATATTATGCATTCCAAAGTATCACTATAAAATATTTCATCTGATTCTGAGAACTTTGAAAAAAACAATGTTTCTCACAAATTATTAGTGTTCATTCATAACTTCTAAGTGTTTGATAATCTCAACATGGTTAATCAGAATTTCATTACTAATATAAGATTGACTTTTTAATTTTTGATTTATAGCATTTATTTCTTTATATCCAGGTTTTGGAACGAAGCAGTATGCACATGCTTTTCTTTCAAAGTGTGACAAAGCATGCTCACAAGCTAAAACAAACAGAGGAGTAATGGGACATTATTCCCTCCTGTGCAATTTTTTTTTTTTACCTTAGGCAGTTGATATAATTAATATATAATATATCTTAGAATTTTGAGAACTTTTCTTGCCTATTTATTTGGTACCATTTATACGCATAGAATTTTGGTCAACATTATTATTCAATAAAGGACTATAAAGAATAATTTGTAGCATGTTATTCGAAGAATTATTAATGATGAAAAAATAGTGATCCTTTTTTCCTTAAATATGCATATTATTAATAAGGAAGGTGGGTTGCTTTGAAAGACAACTTCGAGGAAGGAGTTACATCAGCATATGTGGGTGAATTAGTCTAATAGTTTTAATTAATGTTAGATGCAATTCGATTTTTATGGGTGAGCACTTATTAAAGTGCACAACATAATATATAATTTAGTGAATTGATTTAAGGTTTCGTGGATGTTTATGTATTCAATTGAATTCAATACTTCATTGTGCAATTGAATACCTTACAAAGCTCGAGGTAGGGATGGCAACGGGGCGGGGCGGGTACGGGTATCATGATCCCATCCCCATCCCCATAATAAAAATTCATCCCCATCCTCATCCCCAAACCCAATGGGTATACAACTTTTGACCCATCCCCATCCCCACCGGGTAACGGGTATTTTCTTATACCCATACCCATACCCATTTTTTTATTGTTCCATATATCAATTAAATATTTTTTATAAAAAAAATTTAAAA
>Ga0214544_1006738_pt1 | contig 20903 bp, 15 predicted proteins | sample CNSS3metaG_FD_160074 | JGI IMG/M metagenome (GOLD analysis project Ga0214544, IMG submission 160074) | Root nodule microbial communities from cowpea collected in UCLA plant growth center, Los Angeles, California, USA - CNSS3 | ecosystem: Host-associated > Plants > Roots > Nodule | place: USA...
AAATAAAAATAAAAAAAAAAAATAAAATTTTTATTTTAATTTTTTATTTAAAAATTTTTTTAAAATTTTTTTTATAGTTTTTTTTTTTTTTTTTTTTTTAAGTTTTCTAGTGACACCAAATGGGGTGTATGGGCAGATCAGTGACAAATAGAAGGGGTATAGAACTAAGATAAATCAAGAATAAGAATTGAAAAATATTTATGGAACCGATAGTTTTGAGTGTTAATACAAAAGGAACGATAACGATTTTACCAGACATACAGAAATGGCAAGAGAACTTCTGAAGAACGAACATGTGAAACCGGCAGTGAAACCTGCGGATAAGAAAGGTCGGAATCCTCTTCATTATGCGGTGAAAAAGAGGAACAAAGTTTTGACGGAGTTGCTGCTTCAACAAAATGCGAGCATTGCATACATGCAAGATAACGGCGGCATGACGGCACTTCACATCGCTGCTGCCGATGGAAGTTGGCAAATTATAGAAACCATCATAAAACGCTTTCCAGATTGTTCGGAGCTAGTTGATAAAAAAGGCCAGAATTTTCTTCATTATGCTATGAATAAGGGGAGGCTGTTTACAGTTTTTAGAATCACGCGCAACCTATCCATGCTTCATCTTTTCAATGAGCAAGACGTTGACGGAAACACACCCTTCCAAAATTGCTTCATGCATTTTGTCCCTGTTATCAGTTACCTCAGACGCAAAGCCACAGTTAAGTTTGTGTATGATAAGACAGAAGATTCAAATGCAGTGTTGACGACACAGGTATTAATATTAACTCCACTTACCAAACACTCTTTGCATTAAGTATATTAACTACAACTTTACCTAAATGCAGGAACCAACAGAGCAATTAAAATTTGGAGAAGAAAAACAAAAAGAGCAAGAAAAGAGTGCGGGACGATTTTTTACGAAGGAAGCAAAAGAGACTCATCTATTAGTGGCCACACTCATTGCAACGGTGAGTTTTGCAGCTGGAATAACCCTACCAGGAGGTACCATACAAGATGGAGAAGATAAGGGTAGCCCAATTATGAGAGAAAAAGCCTCTTTCAAAGCATTCATTGTATCAAACACAATAGCTATGGTTCTGGCAACTACTGCAGCACATATACATCTTTTCACGTTTCTCGTCGCCAAAGCCAATTGGAAGGAACAATATGTCTCAGAATTAGCACTCAACTTCACTTTATTCGCCTTATTAGCAATGATTGTTGCATTCGCTACGGCCACCTATGCCGTACTGGGATCTTCCTTGCTTGGTATAGCAGTTATCACTCTTGCATTACTATATTTCTGTATGATACCTTTGATAAAGGCATCCATGGCAGGGAATTAATCCATGTAATGAATCTTTTTTTTTTCTTTCTTTAACCAACTCAAATATCTATTTATTTATTTTTTTTAATTTTATGATTAATTCATTATAGACTTTATAACTTTAAATTTCAAAAATGAATGAGTTGAATAAAAAATAAATAAGTTTATCATGATTTTTTTTTAATTGGACTATCATCATTATTGACCATTGATTTGATGGCAAATATGAGATATATACAGCAAGTATTATTTTATTACTAACGGATAAATCTTTTTTACTAGATTAAAGTAGTCTTTGATGGCTAAATCGATCACAAAAATTGAAGAATTTAGCAACCAATATATTTTATTTGGCACGCCGGGGAGTAGATTTAGGATGTATATTATGCGTCTGCACACAAAAGGAAGAGTTTACAACACATTTATTCTTCTACTGTGAAATACCTAAAAGTGGTTGGGAGCACTGTGATAGGTAGGTAGGAGTGATATTACTAAACCATAATAAAGCCCAATTACACTTCCAACAATTCCGATTTTTTTTCCCTTATACGCAATTTACTTTGATTATTACGGAATTAGCGTTTTTACATGAAATCGTGCAGGGGTTAACGTTTTTCATACAGTAATCGATTACCGTATGTTCTAATCGATTACTGCATGCGTTGCAATTTTTTGAGTGTAATGTAATTGATTATGAATGAACTGTAATCGATTACATGCATAATTTTTTGAAAAAAAACGTTAACAAACATTTTACTGGATAGGAAAGCAATGACATATGATATAGTTGAATATGAAACTAAAAATAGTGATAATAATGAAAAAAAAAACATTATAATCAATTAAAGTACTAACATAATAATGTCAATGTGAAAGTGCATTAAACAAATACAAAGTTTTTGAATGAAATAAACATCAAAATGCATCTAAAAAGGAGGAAATTGGCGTCGCACATAAGCCATGTCTTCCTCAAGTTGACCAACCCGAGCATCTATACTGTCAAATCTTGAACCAACAAAAGCCCGGAGATCGCGAATTTCGTGGATAATATCATTAAGCATAGCAGCAGATGCATCTTGGGTAGGCTGAGGCGGTGGAGATGGTGTGCGATCATCATGAATAGGTGCATCCTGCATATCACGTTTATGAATCCATTCACCATTTTGGTTTTTTACAAAACCAAAGGAATGAATAACTTCAGCACCAATTGGACCTGTTCTCCAATTAACCTCCTCAAATGGTTCATCTTCTAGAGGAACATTAAACTTAATTAAAATGTCAGTAATGTGATTTGCATATGGTAAAGGGGCATGGTCTCTTAATGTCTTTTTCATGCGATATCTAACCTGATGACCCCAGTTAAGCTGTCTTCCGGTCAGCATTGCCCACATTAAGATAATGTCTTCTTCAGTAGCTTGGGCAAGGTTAGTTGATCGGGGCACCAAGCATCGACATAAGATGTAGTGCAGGATACGTGTTTCCACTTTCATTTGGCTTGCCAGTATTCTTCCTCCAATATTTACATTGTCACGACAAATCATTACTTTTGCATTGTGACTCGAATAATCATCTCTCCATTCCTCCACCATGTTTTCCTCAAAACAGACATCTTGAGTGCCCAACTGGGTTATACAATAAAACATATTTATATCCATTCTAATCTTGACATGCTTAACTTCACTAAGAATAACCCATTCATCAGTAATTTGTAAGTTAGAATAAAATACTCTAACTAACTCCGGATAATAACATTGACGATTAGTCAAAAAAGGTAATAATCCCAAGTTGTGCAGTATATCATAACACTCAAAGTTTTGCTCAGCAATAAAATCATTAGGATATCTGGGTTCAATAATATCTTTGCTGAAAAATTTTGAAGTATATCTTTCATATTGTGCTACGGAAGAGAAAAGTCTTTGTGGCTGTGAAGGTGCAATTATTTCTTCAGGTTCGTTGATGGCGGCACCACGACGGCAACGAGCACCGGTTTGAGTCTTGCGTTTCCTTGAAGATTCAGCCATTTTTAGGTGTTTCTGATGATTTTAATCGGTGGATTTTGTAGAGAATTGAAAATGAGAAAGATTGCAACGAACGAGAGGTGATTTGGTTAAGAAATGAAGGCACAATGGTGAAAACACGAAGGAGGTAAAGGGGGCGCAAGTTGGGTTTCTGGTGTGCAGTGGCAGAGAGAAAATGTTGTATTTATAGTGGAAGACGAGGTGTAATCGATTACAGGGTTTCTGAATCGATTACCAAGTTAGAAGTTATTTTCCAGGGGCTCCTGTTAGAGGTGTAATCGATTATAGGGTTTCTGTAATCGATTACGAAGCTAGAAATTATTTTCCAGGGGCTCCTATTAGTTCATTAATCGATTACAGCGGTTTTGTAATCGATTACCAAATTAGTAATTATTTTCCAGGGGCTCCTATTAGTTCGTTAATCGATTACAAGCTTTGTGTAATCGATTACATTTTACAATTTTAGACTTGTGTAATCGATTGTTTAATCGATTAAGGTAACACATAATCGATTAACTTACTCTGTAATCGATTACCTTCACATCAGATGTCAAAAATTTGATGATGGTAATCGATTACACTTTGAAGGTAATCGATTACAGTACGTATTTTTGCACCAAATTAATTATGGTGATGGATAACATGGTCCATATAATTGATTACAGCATAACATATTTTTGTGATAGCATTTCTACTCCATCAATAAAAAGTTTAAAATATTCCACTAATTAATGAAAAATAAAATGATTAACAAGTTGCACATAACTTAAAATGGAAAGCAAAGAAAATAAACTAAATGAATTACGGCAACCATCTGTATCTTCTTCTCCCCCGGTGATCCACAAATTATCCAGAATTGATATCTTCCTATTTTTCGGTAGGTGTTGGTGGTCTGATGTCTCTAGTTTGGATGAAAAGCTCGATATAGGAAGAGATACGCGGTTTTTTGACAGATTGGTCTAGACTTTGTACGTGTTTCCAACGACTGATCATTTGTGACACATCAAAGTCATATTTGATTTCCGCGGTGTCATGAAATAGTCGCCTGTTGCGTATTATTGAAAGGCGACGATAGTTAATTTGTTTGACAACTCTACGATCACCACACTCGACTAATTGAGTTACGGTTTGTAATAATTCATTGTAGGTGCAATCATGTCTGATGGAGAAGGTTTTCATGGCATCCGAACCAAACTCAAGACCAAAACCAGATGGACTCTCTATGATACTAGCACCCCTTAATGGTCTACCATACATAAATCAATCAATATAACAATGTATTAGTCATTGGAGTTTTACAAGTAGTCATTGTATTATACATGGGAGTCTTATGGATAATTATTGTGTTAACTGTTTTTATTTATTTTGAATACAACGAAATATGGAATTTATAAATTGTATCGTTGATTGTATGAGTAATATAACAACAACAAAGGTCAGAATTCGACTCTTTGGATTAAGACCTGCAACAAAAGTGTGCTATTGCTGTAAATGAGTGGTGTCCAGGTAAATTTGTTTGAAAACCTTACTATTGCAGAAAAAGAAAAAGTCTCCATGGTGGTTCCGAATATCGATGAAGATAGTTCTTTATCCAAGATTTTGGATCTCATCAGTTCCAGCTCCATGATTGACTCGGTTGAGTTACCTCAAACCCTCACCGAGTTAAACCTCACCGTAAATCGCTTGTCCATGTTGGACCTCGCATATACAAAAACCTCACCAAAACCAATGAAACTCCAACAGACTCTCGATTTGTGCTAAAAATCTAGTTGTGCTTTGTAGCTTGGGTAACGGTCATAGGTATCGCACTTTGTCATCTGATGGGTTTATGCATATATAATTTTTCAGATATGGGTTATGGTTATAATTATATTGAGAGACTGTGGTTCCATATAGTTATATGACATTAGTATTATATATATAAGACATTTGACACCAGTTTTATATCAAAACTTTAAGATAATCGTGTTATAGATTTTTATTTTTATATAGTGCTTAACTTTGTCTATTCTATTCAATGTGGGACTTTGACTCACACTTATTGCCAATAATTCTATAGCATAAAAAGGAGGTACCTTCATGAACATTGCAAAGCATGTCATTTTCGTCATTAACAAAGGTTTTAAGTAAAATTATTAATTTTATTTTCTCCAATTGTGACCCATTTGTCTTTTTTATCGATAATTGCGTTTTTTTTTTGTTTTTTTTTTTCTGTTGTTAAGTTACACATGCTCCTTTTTCATGCAAAGGTCAATGAATGCAAAGGTCAACGAAATCTCATACTGTTGTTATAAACTGGAGTTGTGAACATAATGTTGTTAGATGTGAATCGTAGTCGCGGGTTTTATATCGCAACTCGGATTCTCCACCACACCTAGCTGAATGGAACCCATTGGAACAACAACGTTGAGAAGAGCTTGAGCCCTTTGGTTATGGTTATGCGGTCAGTCACTCCGAACCATCGGCTCTGATACCACTGATAGGTTATATATATTTTTTCATATATGCATTTATAGTCATAGTCATGGTCATTGAGAGATTGTGGTTCTATATGGTTATATGACATTAGTCTTACACATATAAGACCTTAGACACCACTTTTACACCAAAACCTTAAGGCAATGTTGTTATGGGTCTTTATTCTTATACAGTGTTCAACTTTGTCTTTTCTATCCAATGTGGAACTTTTGACTCACACTTGGACTATTCCCAACACTTTTGTTCCCTTCTAAATCAGGTATGAACTTCAAGTCTTTCTTTGAAAAATGATTGATTTTTATTTAAGGGTGGACATGGACGGGATCTTTACATATCCAATCCAGATTCATTATGAATCTATGAATCTATATATTCACTATGAATCTATATATATGGACCAGATTTTTAATCTAGATTCATTTTTGGTGAAAATATAATTTGGATTTTTTAAAATTATTTGAATATTTTAAAATTCAGATCTAAAAATTAGAATCAACTTAGATATTTAGATTCAAATATTTGAATCAATTGAAAATCTATATCCATTTTAAATCCATTTTTAATGAAACTTAATTTTTTATAAATTTAATTTTAATTTTAAAAATGAAATAATTATTTCAATGCATAAATATTTTTAAAAAAATTAAAATAATATATCAAATAATAAAATATTATAATATTATAAATTTAATAATATAAAAGATTAAGATAATATATTATTTAAATTCTTAACATAAAAATAAAATAAATGACACTTCATCTACACAAAAAAAATGAAGAAAAATTGATGGATCACGTGTAAATATACTATACTGTAATACATAAACCTTCTATTTTTTCCCTTTAACTAGTTATAATGTCGAAGTTATATGTAAGGTCTTGAACATAAGTCATTAGCTGGGAATCAAATCAAAACTCAAGAAGTAATAAAACAAAATCAGAAGAAGGAAATTTTCATACGCCACAATTTAAACTGCTACATCAAAGGAATGAAGAACTCTCTAAAATCATTCTCTAATGCAAGTCAAGAGGACTCTCTAGATTATCAGACTGAGCAATATTTAGAAAATAGAGTTTCGTTACAACCTCCACGAGTATTATCCACCTTGTATTCAAATTCATAAATTTGCAACCCTCCCTCACAGATCTTTCTGCTATTATTATCAATTCAGCCTCCTTTGTACTTTCCTGAATGTCAAGGCAATAACAACAAAAGTTAATGCATCACACGATCATTTTGTCTCTACCCACCAATTCTAATAAAACCAATACATTTTTTGTGTGATCTATATCCTATCTCAAGTTGTTTGACTTCCATTCCGAAGAAGTATTTCATGTCTCCCAAGTCAATCATTTGAAATTCCTTCTCCATGACTCTTTTGAACTCCTTAATCATCTCTGCTTTATTTCCCATGAAAATAAGATCATCAACATAAAGAGCAATGAACATCACATTACCTTCCTGTTTCTTTATGTATAGGGCACGTTCATATGGACATTGTTCATATATATTTTTTTCTTGAAGTAAGTGTCAATGCGGTCATTCCATGCCCGAGGAGCTTGTTTCAACCCATATAGTACCTTCTTCAACCTTAAAACTTTCTTTTCTCCTTTGCTTGATTCTCGACACTTCTCATAAACGATGTCCTCGATTGTTTGCCAAGTAAGCATTCTTCACAAAACTTTCCATTGAACTCAATGCTCGACAATCCATGAATCATGCCTTCCCTCACCAACTCTATCAGTCCACCAAAATGTAGGAGTCTAAACCGAAAATGTCACATCATTGCTTTATCTTGCATATTAACTTTAAAGCATCTCTTTCAAAAAATCTTCAAATCTAGTTTGTACATCTAGTTTTTCCTTATTTGTACTCAAACTATCAAATGTCTGAGTTTGTCCTTCAACTGTAATACTCAATCTTGCATTAAAATCGAGTGACCTTTCTCCATCAGCCGCCTCATGCTAAGAATATTGATTTTGAGATTGAGTACATGATACACTTCTCAAATCTCCCCAACTCGGTCATCCTTAATAAATACCAAATTATTCTTATACCTTTTAATGCAACCTTTGAATCATCTCTAAAAAACACATGCCCGACATTAACTTTAGTAAGTTCTTCCAAATATTGCTCGTCTTTGCATATATGGTTGCTCGCTCTTATGTCAAGGTACCACACCGAGTTGATTGAATGTTTGAGTTGTACTACTGAGTTTAATAACTTAGTCATTTTTCCTGAGATACTAGTCAACACATCGACCTCATTCTCTTTGACTTCCTCTGTGAGAAAGTTGGTTGGCTCATCCCTCCTATTTTGAAAGTGATCGACCTTGCCACACCTGTAACAACTGTTTGATTTACAATCATTTACATAGTGATCGTGCTTGCCACATTTGAAGCACTCAATGTTTAAGGTGCTCGATCGACCTCTTCTCCATCGACCTCTTCGTTCATACCAATTTTGTTGGCCAGATTGACTTCTCTTTTCTTCATGTCTTCCTCCACCTCTACCACCACAACCATCTCCTTTACCTCCTCAACCTCTTCCTCTACTTCAAGTGTTTTGAGTGTAACATGTTTTCTCCTCTGTAATTGTTGCTTTTGATTGGAGTGCATGTTCAAGTGACTCCACCTTTCTCTTCTTTTTTCGTTGCTTGTGTGCCTAAAGAGACCAACAAGTTGTACAACCGTGAGCGTGTATAGGTCCTTATACTCCTCAATCGTACACACCACATTATCGAAGTCATCAATCAATAACCTCGAAATCTTCTCCACCACGCAATTATCGGGTAACGCCTCTTTATTTCTGCCGAGTTGGTTTGCCACGGTTTCAACCCGAGTAATGTACTCGACTACTCCCTCTGTCTCTTTCATTCTCATGCTCTCCAACTCTCCTCTGAGTGTTTGAAGCTTCACTTCCTTCACCCAGTCATCTCCCTTATATGCCTTATCTAGAATGCCTCACGCTTCTTTTGAAGCTTTTGCACTTTTAATCTTGTCATAGTCAAACTCGTCAACAACTTGATATAGGATGTACAAAATTACCTTGTCTTTTGTACACGATTTTTGCAACGCAATCATCTGGGCATTCGACCATTGGTGGTGTTTTTTTATTCTACGTGACCATTTTCCACCATCTCTCAATTTTCTTGGGAGCCAAGGAGAACTTTCATCTTGAGGCTCCAATTGTCATAGTTGACTGCCTTTGTCAACTTGGACAGGGGCACAATGTTTGTAAGACTCATCTCTTACTCTCTTTTTTCACTCAAACACTCAAGCTAACTAATTTTTGATACCATTTTTTTAGCAAAGCACTCTTTTGTGAATAATCTGATTTCTTTCACTGAATCTCATATCAATAAAACACTACAATTTATATGACTTACATTTAACTTTTTATCTCCATGATGTCTCCAATTATTGTAAAACATAATATTATAATGACCATTAATAAAACATAACACACAAAACTCCTTCACTTTGCTTTCCTAAAACATCAAAATATAACTGTCATAAAATCTACTCAATAACCCCTAGTTTAAGTTTACTCCAACAGTGTATAGATTAAATCCTTGCCATGGATGCCTTTAGACAAGGTACCATACAGAAATATAGTGATACAAGAGTGACAAGTGCTATACCAAGCAAGGAAGATTCGAGTACGGCATAGGTGGCCACAGCGAATGCAACAATCATTGCTAATAAGGCGCGCAAAGTGAACCTGAGGGCTAATTCACAGAGAAAATGCACCTTCCATTTGGCTTTGGTGATGAGTGGCGTGAAAAGATGTATATGAGCTGCAGCAGTTGCCAGAACCATAGCTAGTGTGTTTGATACAGTGAATACTATGAAAGAGGCTTTGTCTCTCATAATTGGGGTACTTTTATGTTCTCCATCTTGTATGGTACCTCCTGGTAGGGTTATTCCAGCTGCAAAACTCACCGTTGCAATGAGTGTGGCAACTAATAGATGCGTCTCTTTTGCTTCCTTCGTGAAAAATCGCCCCACACTCTTTTCTAGCTCATTCTTTGGCTTTTTGTCAAATTGCTCATTTTGTTTTTCTTCCCCCAATTTTAATTGCTCTATTGGGTCCTGCATTTAGGTAAAGTTTTAGTGAACTGAAGGACCGTGGTTACATCTAACTCAAAATGATTAGTATCTACTTAATGCGAAGAATGTTTTAATTTTAAGAGGAGATAATATTAAAAGTGCTAACTTCTATACCTGTGTCGTCAACAAGGCATTTAAATCTTCTCTGCTAGCGTACGCCAACTTAAGAACAATGGCTCTGCGTCTGAGCGCACTAATAATAGGAAAAAAGATCAAGAAGCCACTTTGGGGATGAAGGGGTGTGTTTCCGTACACATCTTTCTCATTGAAAAGATGATCCATAGATAGGTTGCGCTTGATTCTAATAACTGTAAACAGCCTCCCCTCAGGGCCGGGCATAATTTACTAAACTATACTAAACTATAGTTAATTGTACTATATTAAACTAAAATATACTAAACTATTCATAATAATAATTGAACTGTACTATAAAATAGTTCAGTTTTAAGAAACTAAATTTATGTTAAGTTAACTAAGTTAACTATTGAACTATAATAGATTGAAAGAGCAAAATACCTCAAAAAAAAATATTAGTATTAGGATAAGAATTAGACTTATGTGTTTTATATCTTACGTTCTATTCTTTCTCTTTCATATTGAAATATTTATTTTATTTTGTCTTAATTTTTTTCTTCACTCTTTCTTTGAGAAAATTATAAAATATTTATAATTAATTTATTAAAAAAAATTATAAATTAATTCAATATCTTATTTTATTTTTGAATGAATTTTACTATGTAATGTTATTTTTATGTTATGATTTTACAGAAATTATTTTTAAAAATTAAATTATGTGACAACTAACATTTTTATAATTTTTTATTTATATTAAAGTTTTTTGTAACTTAAATATTGAAATTAGTATAATAAATATAAATATTGGTACTAATGTATTTTTTATTTTAAAATCTTATATAATATTATTTTTTTAGTTTTAAAATATTCATTATGTGGCATCAACTTTTTTAAAGAGAATTTATTTTAAAAAATTCTTAAAATATTAATTTTAGAACGTCATAAAATTTCCATAACATTTTTCACACAAATATTAATGAATACAAATGTTAAAAAAAAATATTAATTTTGAGAATTTTCTAAAATAAATCCTTTTAAAAAATTTTACGTAACATAATAAACATTGTAAAACTAAAAAGTAATATTACATAAGATTTTAGAATATAAAAAATAAGTTAATACCGATATTTATATTTATTATATTAATTTTAATATTTTAATTACATTTTAAGTTACAAAAAACTTAAATATAAATAAAAAAATTATAAAAATGTTAATTGGTGTATTGAAGTATGATGCATATTTCAAGTATTATTTTCTAAGCATTTTCAAATTATAAACTTTAGATTATTATTGCGTAGTACAATCATATGTAATTAGTGTAATTCGATTCAAAATAGTATAATTCAGTTCAAAAATAGTGCAATTCAATTCAAAATCAATGCAATCCGGTTCAAAAATAGTATAATTCAGTTTAAAAAGAGTGAAGTTTATTCAAAATCAGTGCAATTCGGTTCAAAAACAGTATAGTTAAGTTAAAAATTAGTGTAGTTCAGTCCAAAAATAGTGCAGTTTAGTTCTGACGTAGTGCAGTTCATAAAACAGTTCAGTTTATAACAGTTCAGTTCAGTTTATATTATAGTGCAGTGCAGTTCAGTGCAGTGCAGTTTAGTCTAGTTTATTTTTAAGAATAACAGTTCAGTGCAGTTCATCTGAATTGTTTTCCAGTTCAGTGCAGTTCATGCGAACAGTTTTTTAGTTCAGTGCAGTTTTTGGTAGTGCAGTGCAGTTTGGTTTATTTTGCCCAGCCCTACCTCCCCTTATTCACAGCATAATGAATAAAATTCTGGCCTTTGTTATCAACTATCTCCGAACATTCTGGATAGCGTTTTATAATGGTTTCTACAATTTGCCAACTTCCATAAGCAGCAGCGATGTGAAGCGCCGTCATGCCATTGTTATCTTGCATGTATGCAATACTCGTATTTTGTTCAAGCAGCAACTCCGTTAAAACTTTGTTCCCCTTCTTCACCGCATAATGGAGAGGATTCCGACCTTCCTTATCTGCATGTTTCCCCGCCAGTTTCACGTATTCATTCTTCAAAAGTTCTCTTGCCATTTCTGCATGTTAGGTGAAATCATTATCGTTTCTTTTGTATTAAACCTATTGGTTCAATAAATATTCTTCAATTCTTATTCTTAATTTATCTGACTTATATATATATCCCCATCTCTCGTTTACTTATCTGTCCCTATAAATATTCTTAAATTTAAAATTTCCATACTCTTTATCTTTTTTGTGTAAGAAGTTATTAATAATATTCCTAGATTACTTACATCGATTTTCTGCAATATAAATACTTTTCATATTTAAATATTTTTTACTTATTGTCTTTTCTCTTTGTATGTCTCTTACACCACTTGTATCCTAAAAATGAATTCTAGGTTTAGCTTTTCTTCTTACATTATATCATACTTTACTTCTCTGTCATGAATAGATATTTTATTTGAGATAACTAAAAACAAATAGACAAAACAAATGACGCAATATTTAGATGAAAAGAGAGTATATATAATGGTTTCAGCACCGTCCAGGGAATGGTCGACCTCAACATGTCCGACTCGATAAATATTTATCATAAAACAACGAGTTTTAGTCACAGGCCGAGGTGACGAGCATTTGGGCCGAGATGGCCGAGGTGACGAGCTTTTGGGCCGAGGTGGCCGAGGTGACCATCATTTAGGCCGATGTGGCCGAGGTGACGATCATTTAGGCCTATGTGGCCGAGGTGACGATCATTTAGGCCGATGTGGCCGAGGTGACGATCATTTGGCCCGATGTGGCCGAACTGACAAGCATTTGGGTCGAGGTGGCCGAGGTGACGAGCAAATATCCCTGGATTTTAGGAATAACCACCCCTTATGCGAGATTTCAGGAGAAAATAGTGGAGAAGTGGGTATGTTGGTTAGCTAAAGATCTGGCAGTAAGATAGCAGTTTTAAGACTGAAAGATCCTATATATACAAGAGGGATTAAGGAAAGAGAGGAGTTTTTCAGACGGGTGAAAGAGAAGAAATTCTTTACGGCGGAGTTGATTCTCAATTCTGGTTCGGTCACTAAGTCTAGACCGGAACATTGGCGCCCACCGTGGGGCCTGGTAAAACGAGGTCCCAACCAATATAATGTGAAAAAATCACGATGATAAAGTACTCCACGAAGAAAGCATCTATGGCGGAGTTGACAACATAGAAGAGACGACAAAGGTCTTTTGATTCTCGACGATAAGGGCTTGCAATGATCCCTTATGACGTTTCAGCGGTAGCAGTCTTGACGAAGCTGAATGGAGAGGTGAGCTCTAGGCCGACCTCAAAGAAAGAAGGGATTCAGCGACAGTCAGCTCTGCACAAGCACGATGCTGGACAGAGAGTTAGGGTCGGTACTGACCTCGTAGCAAGAAGTGGGCCGACGTCAATCAGCCAAAAATATCCGCTAAAGCACGAAGCTGAACAGAGATGTATGCTCTTTGCCGATCTCAATTGTATCCTTTTGATAAACTTTTTATTTGTATTATTTTACGTAACATTAAGAGCTCATGAATTACCAATTTTACAAAGCACCAAAAGACACTCAAAGTCGACTAAAAAAGCAGGTTCGCCCGTGCAAAACAAAAAATGTATGACAACTCGGATCCGACCACGCTACGTGCGAGAGAATACCTCAGTACGCTGAGGACTAAGCTCGGATCAGACCACGCTACGTGCGAGAGAATACCTCAGTACGCTGAGGACTAAACTTGGATCCGACCTCGCTACGTTCAAGAGAATACCTCAGTACGCTTAGGACTAAACTCGGATCTGACCTCGCTACGTGCGAGAGAATACCTCAGTACGCTGAGGACTTCACTCGGATCCGACCTCGCTACGTGCGAGAGAATACAACATTACGTTGAGGACTAAACTAGGATCCGACCTCGCTACATGCGAGAAAATATCTCAGTACGCTGAGGACTAAAGTCAAATTTGACCTCGCTACGTGCGAGAGAATACCTCAGTACGCTGAGGACTAAACTTTGATTCGACCTCGCTACGTGCGAGAGAATACCTCAGTACGCTGAGGACTAAACTCGGATCTGACCTCGCTACGTGCGAGAGAATACCTCAATACGCTGAGGACTAAACTCGAATCTGACCTCGCTAGAAGCGAGAGAATACCTTAGTACATTGAGGGCTAAATTCGGATCCGACCTCGCTACGTACGACAAAATATCTCAGTAACCTAAGGACTAAACTCGGATCCAACCTCGCTATGTGCGAGAGAATACCTCAGTACGCTAAGGACTAAACTCGTATCCGACCTCACTACATGTGAGAGAATACCTAAGTACGCTGAGGACTAAACTCGGATTCGACCTCGTTACGTGCGAGAAAATATCTCAGTAAGTTGAGGACTAAACTCGGATCCGACCTCGCTACGTGCGAGAAAATATCATAGTATGCTCAGGACTAAATTTGGATCCAACCTCGCTATGTGCGAGTGAATACCTCAGTACGCTGAGGACTAAACTCGGATCCAACCTCGCTACGTGCGAGAGAATACCTCAGTACGCTGAGGACTAAACTCGGATTCGACCTCGCTACGTGTGAGAGAATACCTCAGTACGCATAGAACTAAACTCGGATCCGACCTCGCTACGTGCGAGAGAATACCTCAGTACGCTGAGGACTAAACTCGGATCCGACCTCGCTACAAGCGAGAGAATACCTTAGTACATTGAGGGCTAAATTCGGGTTCGTCTTCGCTACGAGCGAGGGAATACCACAGTACATTGAGAGCTTTAGTAGACTGAGCTCAACTTAATCAGTTTATCTTTTGTATGTCAAGGTCTCCCTCGGACCGACCTCATATGTTGAGGTCTCCCTCTGGCCAATCTCATATGGTGAGGTCTCCCTCGGGCCAACCTCATATGTTGAGGTCTCCCTCAGGCCGACCTCAGCTTGATCGTTTTACTTATCTTATGTTGAGGTCTCCCTTGGGCCGACCTCATATGTTGAGGTCTCCCTTAAGCCGACCTCAGCTTGATCGTTTTACTTATCTTATGTCGAGGTCTCCCTCGGACTGACCTCAGCTTTATCATGTTATATATTTAGTTGTCCTATACTAGAATGTGTGGACGATTTATGACAACCTTTCATCCGAGCAAGTTGAGGACTCAAAGTTGGAGGAATGTGTACCCTCCAGGGAATGGCCGACCTCAACATTCTCATTTGGATTACGACTCGATAAATATTTATCATAAGACAAGGAGTTTCAGTCACAGGCCGAGGTGACGAGCATTTGGGCCGAGGTGGGCCAGGTGATGAGCTTTTGGGCCGAGGTGGCCGAGGTGACGATCATTTAGGCCGATGTGGCCGAGGTGATGATCATTAGGGTCGATGTGGCCGAGGTGACAAGCATTTGGGTCGAGGTGGCCGAGGTAACGAGCAAATATCCCTAGATTTTAGGAATAACCACCCCTTATGCGAGATTTCAGGAGAAAATAGTGGAGAAGTGGGTATGTTGGTTAGCTAAAGATCTGGCAGTAAGATAGCAGTTTTAAGACTGAAAGATCCTATATATACAAGAGGGATTAAGGAAAGAGAGGAGTTTTTCAGACGGGTGAAAGAGAAGAAATTCTTTACGGCGGAGTTGATTCTCAATTCTGGTTCGGTCACTAAGTCTAGACCGGAACATTGGCGCCCACCGTGGGGCCTGGTAAAACGAGGTCCCAACCAATATAATGTGAAAAAATCACGATGATAAAGTACTCCACGAAGAAAGCATCTATGGCGGAGTTGACAACATAGAAGAGACGACAAAGGTCTTTTGATTCTCGACGATAAGGGCTTGCAATGATCCCTTATGACGTTTCAGCGGTAGCAGTCTTGACGAAGCTGAATGGAGAGGTGAGCTCTAGGCCGACCTCAAAGAAAGAAGGGATTCAGCGACAGTCAGCTCTGCACAAGCACGATGCTGGACAGAGAGTTAGGGTCGGTACTGACCTCGTAGCAAGAAGTGGGCCGACGTCAATCAGCCAAAAATATCCGCTAAAGCACGAAGCTGAACAGAGATGTATGCTCTTTGCCGATCTCAATTGTATCCTTTTGATAAACTTTTTATTTGTATTATTTTACGTAACATTAAGAGCTCATGAATTACCAATTTTACAAAGCACCAAAAGACACTCAAAGTCGACTAAAAAAGCAGGTTCGCCCGTGCAAAACAAAAAATGTATGACAACTCGGATCCGCCCTCGCTACGTGCGAGAGAATACCTCAGTACGCTGAGGACTAAACTCGAATCCGACCACGCTACGTGCGAGAGAATACCTCAGTACGCTGAGGACTAAACTTGGATCTGACCTTGCTACGTGCGAGAGAATACCTCAGTACACTGAGGACTAAACTCGGATCTGACCTCGCTACGTGCCAGAGAATACCTCAGTACACTGAGGACTAAACTCGGATCCGACCTCGCTACGTGCGAGAGAATACAACAGTACGTTGAGGACTAAACCAGGATCCAACCTCGCTACGTGCGAGAAAATATCTCAGTACGCTGAGGACTAAACTCAAATCTGACCTCGCTACGTGCGAGAGAATACCTCAGTACGTTGAGGACTAAACTCGGATTCGACCTCGCTACGTGCGAGAGAATACATCAGTACGCTGAGGACTAAACTCGAATCCGACCTCGCTAGAAGCGAGAGAATACCTTAGTACATTGAGGGCTAAATTCGGATCCGACCTCGCTACGTATGAGAACATATCTCAGTAACCTAAGGACTAAACTCGGATCTGACCTCGCTATGTGCGAGAGAATACCTCAGTACACTAAGGACTAAACTCGTATCCGACATCACTACGTGCGAGAGAATACCTAAGTACGCTGAGGACTAAACTCGGATTCGACCTCGCTACGTGCGAGAAAATATCTCAGTAAGTTGAGGACTAAACTCGGATCCGACCTCGCTACGTGCGAGAAAATATCTTAGTATGCTCAGGACTAAATTTGGATCCAACCTCGCTACGTGCGAGTGAATACCTCAGTACGCTGAGGACTAAACTCGGATCCAACCTCGCTACGTGCGAGAGAATACCTCAGTACGCTGAGGAATAAACTCGGATCCGACCTCGCTATGTGTGAGAGAATACCTCAGTACGCATAGAACTAAACTCGGATCCGACCTCGCTACGTGCGAGAGAATACCTCAGTACGCTAAGGACTAAACTCGGATCCGACCTCGCTACAAGCGAGAGAATACCTTAGTACATTGAGGGCTAAATTCGGGTTCGTCCTCGCTAGGAGCGAGGGAATACCACAGTACATTGAGAGCTTTAGTAGACTGAGCTCAACTTAATCAGTTTATCTTTTGTATTTCAAGGTCTCCCTCGGACCGACCTCATATGTTGAGGTCTCCCTCAGGCCAACCTCATATGGTGAGGTCTCCCTCGGGCCAACCTCATATGTTGAGGTCTCCCTCAGGCCGACCTCAGCTTGATCGTTTTACTTATCTTATGTTGAGGTCTCCCTCGGGCCGACCTCATATGTTGAGGTTTCCCTTAAGCCGACCTCAGCTTGATCGTTTTACTTATCTTATGTCGAGGTCTCCCTTGGGCCGACCTCATATGTTGAGGTCTCCCTCGGGCCGACCTAATAGGTTGAGGTCTCCCTCGGGCCGATCTCATATGTTGAGGTCTCCCTCAGGCCGATATTAGCTTGATCATTTTACTTATCTTATGTCGAGGTCTCCCTCGGACTGACCTCAGCTTTATCATGTTATATATTTACTTGTCCTATACTAGAATGTGTGGACGATTTATGACAACCTTTCATCCGAGCAAGTTGAGGACTCAAGGTTGGAGGAATGTGTACCCTCCAGGGAATGGCCGATCTCAACATTCTCATTTGGATTACGACTCGATAAATATTTATCATAAGACAAGGAGTTTCAGTCACAGGCCGAGGTGACGAGCATTTGGGCCGAGGTAGCCCAGGTGACGAGCTTTTGGGCCGAGGTGGCCGAGGTGACGATCATTTAGGCCGATGTGGCCGAGGTGACGATCATTAGGGTCGATGTGGGCGAGGTGACAAGCATTTGGGTCGAGGTGGCCGAGGTGACGAGTAAATATCCCTAGATTTTAGGAATAACCACCCCCTATGCAAGATTTCAGGAGAAAATAGTGGAGAAATGGGTATGTTGGTTAGCTAAAGATCTGGCAATAAGATAGCAGTTTTAAGACTGAAAGACCCTATATATATATATATATATATATATATATATATATATATATATATATATATAGGAGGGATTAAGGAAAGAGAGGAGTTTTTCGGAGGGTGAAAGAGAAGAAATTCTTTACGGCAGAGTTGATTCTCATTTTTGATTCAGTCCCTGATTCCAGACCAGAACAGTTTCTTATTACATGAATAAGATTAAAATAGAAAATGTATGTAAAATAACTCAGCTTTCTTGATATTCTATTATTTCTAATCACTTTGGAAGCAAAATGAGTTTAGATGTTACTATTAGTATTTTGAAGATAGATAAGGAATAGTTGATAAGATAAACAAAATATATAAGAATAGTAATAATGTGAAAGTATCAGTTGGAAGAAGTTTATTTGGTAGCTGGAATGTGTTGTCTTAATATTGTTTTAATTGCATCAAATGTTAGTGTAAATGAATATTTATAAACTCTTATTCTAGATAGAAAGTGTCAGTACAACTTAAGTTGAATATTCTAAATTTTTGTCAATGTAAAATGTTCTTAATATTTATCTTCTATATTGGACTTTTCTATATTATTCTAAAACTCGTTTCTTCTTGTCGTAAGAACTACTGGTTCCCCTATGCTCGCAGATTCTTCTTCCCATTTTCCACGTTTTTTCCACCCTACCTAATAAAAGAAAGGTGCTTCTACCTCTTTTCTTTCATTTTTTTTTCTGTCACTGTTTTTCATTTCATTGGTCTCACTGAAAGATTTTAAAACAAAAAAAAAAGGTACCACCACACCGACATTTGAAGAAAAATTATAGAAAAAACTGAAAGTAAATATATGATGTTTCAGATTATATACACCTCACAAAAAATAATAAAAACAATAAAACACATGCAAAACTACCATGAAAACTAAAAATGTAAAATAAGAAGGTTTGTTACCTATATCTTGATTAATCACTGCAGCGTGCAATGCTGTTTGATTATTGGGGCCTTCATATGCGGGTGATTTGATGTTGGATAATATCTCACACGCCACTTTCTGATATCGTCCTTTTGATGCGAGATAAAGAGGAGTCTCATCGGCTTTATTTGCATGATAGGAGTAATCAGGATCCATCTCTAACAAGATCTTCACTACTTGGATGTGATTATAGCGCACAGCCTTATGCAATGCAGTGTCCTTCTCATTATTTGTTGCCCTCATAAACTTTTGTTCTGCTCCAACACCATGCTCGATGTCTGGTGGAAAAGCCTTCACATGTTCAACCAGTAATTTTGCGACACCGGAGTGTCCATTCTTTGCAGCAATATGAAGGGGCGTTTCACCTTTGGCGTTAGGTAGTAGAACTAGACCTCTACACTTCTCAAGAATCTGTCTCACAAATTCTTCTGAAACACCTACTTTGACTGTGAGATCTGGACGCTTTCCCTGAATTGTTTGCAGAAGAAATGATGCAGATGAATGGATTCCGGTTTTTTGTGTTGTTGTAGAAGTCAAGTGTATATGGAGGATGGTGTTTTTGTTAGGGGTCACCAGAGTCTCCAAATTCTGGACTTTTATGAATTCTTGGAAGTTTCCTTTCACTGCAGCAAAGTATAGAGAAGGATGAATGCGCGTGATATTGTTGTTACTCCCTTCAGTTTCTTGCGGTGACGCCGGGGAAACTGCTGCTACTTGGTTAGTTGCTTCCATTATCTCCTCCACCATTCTGCTTCCAGTCGTACGGGTATTTAAGATAAAGAAAGGAAGAAGACGACAAATTTACCACTGCAATTTTAACACTCTATTACCGAGATGGGACTCACTTTTTAGTTTTGAAACTAAATATTTCATTTAATATAATTTTTTTCTTTAAATTAAATATTTAATACATGTTAAATTTCAATTTCATTCCGTAAATACAATATTATTTATAACTTTTCCAAGTCCCTAATTCTAATTTTTTTTTTTGTTTTTTAATCTGTTTTTTTCTTTAAATTCACGTAAAAAGAATAATAATTTATAATATAAATAAAACAATTATGATGGTCCAAGTCAACTCATATGTAAGAATCGGTTAAAATCAAAATCAATTCCTAATGTATGCTATTATTTTATATTCTAGAAAACTTAACTTATAGTAGAGAAAATATGATAAAGAAACTTAAATAAAAAGTTTAATATATTAAATATTTAATTTCAAAACTATTTAATATTCGAAACATAAGGTAATTATAAAGTGTAATCTAATACAAAATAGAGTTCTTCTCTTATTCTTTATTTAAATAATTTATTTTGAGAAACAACCTGAGAAGCTCCATTTCCCAGTTAAATAGTATTACTCAACTACTTGTGACTAATTTAAAATTTTGAGTCGTCTTTTTCTATTAAATTTTATTTATTTGATTTGATCGACATATTTAACTTTTACTGTCTGATTTTCTTAGGATATATTTATAATCATTTCTTTTCATAAAGTAGTTAGAAAAAATCTAAAATATGCTTAAGTAAAAATAATGAATTCCGAGTAGTGATTAACAATTACCGATAGAGTTATTGTCTTATTATTCATTTATATAATTTCTTTTGTGACACTATGCCAAAATAAGCAATAGACAACGGTATTTACATAGCGCTTATTTAATTAAGCGCTATAAATTAAAAATAAAATCAAAAGACAACGCTTTGTAAAATAAGCGCTATAAAATATATACACATA
>Ga0214544_1006739_pt1 | contig 20903 bp, 12 predicted proteins | sample CNSS3metaG_FD_160074 | JGI IMG/M metagenome (GOLD analysis project Ga0214544, IMG submission 160074) | Root nodule microbial communities from cowpea collected in UCLA plant growth center, Los Angeles, California, USA - CNSS3 | ecosystem: Host-associated > Plants > Roots > Nodule | place: USA...
TTTATTTTTTTTTTATAATAAAATAATATTTTTTTATTATATATATATATATATATATATAAATATATATATATATATATATATATTATCTTTTTATGGAAAGAAATGTGATATCTTTTTATCTTTTTATTTAACGTGTTGAGAGAAGCGAAGTATATATTAAAAAAAATATTTTATTTACCTTATTCTTAGTTGCAAACTTATATCTTTATATTTGAATGTTTCATCTCTAAATATTATTTCATTTATGTTTAATTTAAATTCTTTTATATTATCATATCAATCTATAATACTTTAAATATACAATAAAATTTTATATGTCAAATAAAATTTAATTATAAATATAAACTGTTGTTTATTTTATTTTTCAATATTTAAAATAAAATTTTTCAATCATACTCTATTTTATCCATGCTAAATAAACTTTTATTAACAAAACTTACAAAAAATTATTTATTATATACTCAAACCAATAATCAACAAAATTATCATTTTAAATATAAAATAATTTTATATTTCTAATACATTGTAAAATAATAATTTTATTTTTTTAATAACATTTGTATTGTTTAAACCATTTTAATAAATTTGAAAACAAAAATATATCCAAATTAAAAAAATAATTTTGCATGTTTCTAAAGAATATCCTTATTCCTTAAAATTTGATATCAACCATTATTAATAAAGATATCTTAGTTTAAACTTTATTTTACAGCGGACCAATTGATATTACATTAGTAATAAAGATATCTTAGTTTAAACTTTATTTTACAGCGGACCGATTGATATTACATTATATTGTGTGATTTATTATTTTAATAGGTTATTTACAAAAAATAAATATAATTTTTCAATAACCTTTATTTAGTTTTTATTAGTTATCAAATTTCTAAAATAAGTGATGATATTTTGGTAAAAAAGAAAAATAACATCTCTTCTAACCACTTAGAATAACAATATTTTAATATATTTCTTAATTTAAAATGAATTATTAATTAGATGTTTCCTTTTAGGGTTTCGAACTCTTTTGTTTTTTATGTTATGTTGGACGATTCATTATTAGAATTCACGGATTTCTGAATATGCAAAGAAAATAGGTATACTTATATAGTTAATAATTTACTTTAGTATTTTGATTATAGAAGAATTTTATTTTAGAAAAAAATATTATATATATCTTTTATCTTTTTATTTTTATAGAATACGCGTGTTGAGAGAGGCGAAGTATATATGTAGAAGAAGAGAAAGATCAAAGAGTTGCTCCATTAATTTCCAATCGTGGGGCAGTGATAAACTGAGTAACAATCTCAATTCTATCTCCAAATGAAACCCTAATCGACTCGTTTTTCCGATCTCGATAGCGCAATTCTTCTACGCTCGTCTTCGCTCTTCAACTGTAAGTTCACTTTCCCCATTTTCTTCACTCCCTCTCGATCCACCAATCACCTTCATGCATCTCTTCAATTTCTCATTTCAATTCGTAATTTTCTGTTCTTCTTTCTATTTTCCCCCAAAATTAATCTCAAATCTCACATATAAATCTCGAATTGTTCACTCCCTCGGTTACCCTAATTTTTCAGGTGCAAAGATCCGGCACGAGCGTTACCTCGACGATGGATGGGAACAAGGACGACGCGTTGAAATGTTTGAGAATCGGTAAAGAGGCGTTAGAAAACGGCGATCGTTCACGCGCGTTGAAGTTCGTGACGAAGGCGCGCCGCCTCGACCCCACGCTCCCCGTCGACGATCTACTGTCCACGATAGAGGCGGACGCAGGGGATAAGTCTCCTGCCAAAGAGGCAGCGGCGGAACGTACCGTGCCCCCCGATCAGCCTTCTCTCCGGCGAAGGGCGGCCGCTACCTCGGCGGCCACGGCGGGGTCGTCCTCGTCCTCTTCGGCCACGTATACCGAAGAGCAAGTTTCAATTATCAGAGAAATTAAGAGGAAGAAAAACTTTTATGAGATATTGGGATTAGAGAAAAGTTGCACTGTTGAGGATGTGAGGAAATCTTATAGGAAACTGTCCCTTAAGGTTCATCCGGACAAGAACAAAGCCCCTGGCGCTGAGGAAGCATTCAAGGCTGTGTCAAAGGCGTTTCAGTGCCTTAGCAATGAAGAGAGTAGGAGAAAGTATGATGTTTCCGGTGAAGATGAATCGATTTACGAGCAACGTGCCGCGAGGCCAGCTGCTAGGGGTTATAATGGTTACTATGAGGCTGATGTTGATGCTGAGGAGATATTTAGGAACTTCTTCTTTGGAGGAATGGCCCCTGCAGCCAATTTTGGAGGATTCAGTTTTGGACCAGCTGGTTTCAACGGCTTCAATGCTCATAGGCCTGCTGAACACGCTTCTGGTGGGTTTAATGTTCGTGCTTTAATTCAGTTGCTGCCGGTGCTACTGATTTTGCTACTAAACTTTTTGCCTTCGTCGGATCCCTTGTACTCGCTGTCGAAGAGCTATCCTTATGAGCATCGTTTAACTACACCAAAGGGTGTTAACTATTATGTCAAGTCTACAAAGTTTGTTCAGGAGTATCCGCCTGAGAGCGAAGAACGAGCAACTCTTGAAGAAAGGGTGGAGAGGGATTACTTTAGCGTTCTTCGGCAGAATTGTCATTTCGAGTTGCAGCGCCGCCAATGGGGGTATATCCGGGAAACACCGCACTGCGATATGCTGCGGAAGTTTGAGTCGGTGAATTGATAAGTGGAATCATAATCCTTATTTTAATTATTGTCTTACCTTTTGATGTAGATGCAACAGCTATTTTACTTGTTTGTGATATTATAGAATGTACAATTTATTTTTTTCACTTTGATATTAGTGAAGCAAGTTCACAATAAGCCAGCTTCTTTGTTGGAATTGTTCTCTCAAATTTCATCAACTATCTCCCTAATGAATTTTTTGTTTACTTGCTGAAATCATTGGCTCAATTTTGTACTTACGTTTGTCTTTTGATTGGAGTGTATTCCATGCTAAGTGGTACGCTGAGTGGCAGAGTAAATCTGTAAGTATTAATTTGCTATAATTCCTTGATTATTCGGTTGATTTTATTGCTACTAGGTGACAACTTTTACATATTACGTTAATGCTTTAGCTTAATATAGTAGGATGAATGGGAGAAGATAATGGGCGAACAATAGATAAGCATATGACTGGAGATGGCAAAAAGAGGAAGCAAAGATCGAGAGGGATTAGTTTAACGCTTCCATGATTTTACATCATCATCAAAAGGAAATAGTGTTTAGAGGGTGCTAAACGCTTGCTGAAGCAGAATTATGTGGAGTTATTGATGTCATTAATGAACATACACGATGGAAGTGTATACTCTGAAGCATGATTTTTGGACACAAACACTCAATTAAAAATGATCTTTTATTGTCATGCCTTATCACTTGATCACGTTCAATTTCACTTCTTTTAATTCCTTGATACTTGATAAGCGGAAGCTCTTTGATTGAGGTAGTAGTGGAGGCATAGTTGGGTGGCTAAAAAGATTTGACAAATGAGAGTCGAAGGTCTATGGCCATCAGGAACCATCTATGATATGATCTATTATAGCTTATCTATCATCATGGATATTAAATTTCACGTTTCTTAGGGACTTGGTTTTCACCTTTGTTAGGGTCTGCATGATTGAGGAGAGCCAGAACTAGGACTAGCAAAGTTTATTAATGTAGTGTCTTTTTTCATTGGATTATGTTAGTCCGTCTCCTTTTCAAATTCATCAGGGTCAGAAGATAATAGCCATTTTTTGTTTGGTAGTGTGTCAACTTATGGCCAACTTATTTTGATGGCGGTTTGGCTTGCCACTTTTGACTTCACATTTGATGAAGAATGTCGTGTGTTTGTAATGTGTCCTGAGTTGTGACATAAGTACTTAACAAGAGGCATAAACTGTGGGGTCATCAGGGTGCTCTCTCTCTCTCTCGACATTTTTCCAAGGATCAAAGTCTTATTACAACCTTAAGTATATCAATCGAGAGCACCCTGCATGGTACAGGTGACTCAGCACATATTAAATTATACCTGATTTCTTATGTTTATTGGAAATTATTTCAGTGAGTTTTAATTCCTGTCTTCTTCTTTATAACTAAAACTAATATTTAGATAATTGGCCAAATGGCTTGTCAAGAGCCTATGCATTATTATTTCATATTGACGTAGATTTGGTTTGATTCTAGATAAAATATAATTTTTAAAATGAATAAACTTACGGCTCATCATTTGTTTTAAAAGCTAAAAGTTAAAGAATTATAAATTAGAATTAAGTTATATAAGTTAAAAATTAAAAAAAATATAGAAATTATACCGTGTTTATACTAATTAGTTTATGTATGTCTTGGATAAATAAGTTAATATATAGTTTTTTCTTGTAAATGTTTTTAGGAAGAAGTTTGTTTTAATATTTTAATGCAAAAACCTGAATTAAAAGGCTTGATAATCATGCCAACTATTATAATGTTTTTTTAAAGAATTTATAAGAGTGTATTTAATGTATCTTTAGACAGATTTTAAAATAATGTTTTGAATCAACGAGTAAAAAGATTTCCAACAACTCTTTTCTCGATTTCATAAAAAGAAAAAATCTTCTAAGTTGATGAAAGATAATGATCAAGAGTTGTCAAAGTGTTGCAAAATTTATTATCCAAAGCTTTAAGTATTCCAAGTTTCAACCTTATATTTGTTTAAAGACATGAAAGCGTTAAAATCTTTTATTTGTTTAAAAACATGTTACTATCTGATATTTTTTTGAAGATATGTTATTCCGAGTAAAGCCTTACGATCTTTTAGATCACTTTCTATCTTTATAACGCTCAGTCAGGAAGAGTTACGTTCTAAAGAATATTTTATTAAGAATTATTTTAAACAAAACTCAAGTTAAGTAGAAAAAGTTGGGGTGTACGAAGTCCAAATAAAAAATGATTTATGTATACTATTATAATAAATCATACTTATAATATTAATTTCCTTTTGAAATTAGTAAAAAAATTAGACATAATTCAAGATGGGATAAACTAACAAAAATCCAAGTATGTGCTGTTAATCTTATCAAACATTTGTGAGAATATTAATATTAAAGTTTGTTAAACATGAAGAAGTAATACTATTAATTTTCAAAACCTTTTCTTTTCTAACTTTTTATTAAATTATGCACATACACATTTTCCTTATCCAAATATTTATTACCCACAAGCTTTAATACGTTTTATACATGTACTACTTAACTTACTACTCATCTCTAGATAAATTTATAACCCACCCAAATTCATAGGTAAAACATTTTCTCTGTATACCTTCTTTTCCTACCAATGGTACTACGTTACCATAAGACTGCCACATACTACATTTTATTGCACTGTCATATTAAACCAAAGCAAGGAAGAGTATGTAACTTTGAGGTATGTATATATTTGAGAAAGAAAAAAGATTATGATATTCTTATATAAATTTATGCAATACTCTGTTACACTCTTCGTCTTTAAAAAAACTAAATTACTGTTCGTTTAAGCCATGTATCAAGAATTGCATCAGTCCTTCATTGTTAAAACTATCACTCCCAATGTCCCTATCAGTATATACTGCAAAAAAGAAAGTGATGATTGATGAATTAATATTAATATGCTAATATTGACACACTATTAAATTGTAGCCCCAAAGAACAAACCTTGAGAACAGGAATATCACTCATTATTATTGTACCCCAACCAAGATAAGGCAAGAACCTGCAAGTAATGAAGTTGTGGATAGATACTTAAGTGATGAAATCATGTTTGGTTTATACTTTGAACAATGATTTTGCAAATTTCTTTAAAGAAATGAATAACAAAGACTCCTGATTTGAAAACAAATATTTTTAAATTCTCTCAATTTAATCCAAAAATTCCAAAAGAGAAGCAACAGGTGAAGCTTAGTCCTAAGGTAAAAGGATTTACCCTACAGCTCTTCCTATAATATGGTGTTTTTGTAACCACTTCTGGCCAGTATTATACATAACCCTGTCATCTTCATCATTGTTGTCTCCTGAAATTTTGAAACCAAAAAAGCTAATTCACAAGAAATTGGAATATGACATGGACATATTATGTAGGCATCCATATCTGTTGTATTGTACCTTTTGTTAGGATATAAGTTTCTTCAGTATTTTTACGATCATGAACCTAAAATAATCAACAAATCGAGTGATATCTATCATAGTCATCAAATAATATTCAAATTCTAAACGTAGAAGAAGCCAATAAATCCATTTTGTAAAATGAAAAAATTCAGTAAAACAAATCAGGTAGCCTTTGATTCTAGAACTAGCATGGTTAGCATGTTAAGGTTTAGGGTTTGAGGTTTTCAAAAAAGAATATCCTAAACCCTAGACCCAAACCTTATCCTTTTTTCATATGCATTCCTTTGCGTTTTCGTTTTCGTTTATCTATATTCTACATTAGAATAAGGCAATTTCATAGTATATAAGTGAGTGCAAATCTCACTTTACAAACCGATTTTATAGGATTGAGTTAGGCTTAAAATGCACTTCTTAACATTGTATTAGAGTCAAGAGTTAGAACCTATCCTAGTAAGATTTGTTTGTTGGGTCTATCGTGTCACCCGCTATCAGACCACTATCAAACCATTCATTAATGTCTAATCTTCCGCTCGAGATATATATACCTCGAAGTGAGAGGGAGTGTTGGAATCCCACATCTACTAGAGATAAGAAGATTTCATAGCCACACCTTACAAACCGATTTTGTAGGATTGACTTAAGTCCACTTCTTAACATTATGCACAATATACTAAGATTATGACATGAACTTTCCATACTACAATAACTAACTGTTGCAGAGCAGGCACACAACAGCAAAGGAAAGATCATCACACATTAGTGTGTGCACAATCTCTACTTTCTTATTTAATGATACATGGTTTATGATTGGCTTACGTTGGGTGAACTAAATAGAACTTAAAATGCTGAGCAGAAGAAAAATAAAGTCATACAAACCTCAATTACACGGTGAACAATTGGAATGTCTTTTCCCTGCACAATGTGTAGCCATTTGTCATAAAAATGTATTGTTGCAGCCACATTAAGAATAAATAAATCTTTCAAGACTAGCATATATTGCAAGAACATAACTGATGGCCAAAGCTTGTCTTTCCTGGTTTATATATAACAAACACATATTTAAGTGTCAAAAAAAAAGAAGTCCACAAAAAAGTGAAGAACTTTTTTGTACCCTTCTGAGAACAAGATGATAAGGATCCCATCAATGTTGCAATGCATGAATGTTACTAGACTTGTTAAAAGGTCAGTCTTTGTTTGGTGTTGAAAAAACTGAAAGGATGAGTGAAGATGAAATGAATTTAAGTATGAAAAAAAAAACAGGAATATAATTTTAAAATTGACGGGAGTCATTGTGATATTTCTAACTCGTTTATACTTATCTGTATATCTTTCTTCCCATGTCTTCTTTATTTCTCTTCAACCAAATACTTCTAATTTCTATTTTATTTCTCAAATATTTATGCTCTACTAACTTATTTCCATTCAACCTATCTCTTATGTTTCTCTCTATCAGAGTATAAGAAAACTACATTTGCAGCGCTTAATATTAAGGAAAAGATAGACATGAAATGTCTTATTTCCAGAATAAGTTGACAAGTACAATATTGATAGTTTCATATACTCTCCATTAATGGGAACAGCATGAGATTTTGCTGAATAATTAAGTGTTGAGAAGAAAAGAGAGTTAAAGGGTTATACGCAAGAAAATAGCACGCTTTTGTTTGAACTTCTCTGTAAATCTTGTTAATTGTAGTTTCTAACTAGCAAAATAATGTCATTAATCTCTTGTAACACATTTTCAGTATCTAGAGAATGATTAAAATCTTAACATAAGATAAAGAATTAAACACTTCTTTATAAAAACTAAAATAATAAATAATAATATTTTAACAATACTAAAAGTATATTTGAGTTCAAATAAGTGGATTTTCACTAGCAGCTTCAACCTGACATTGGCTACTTGTGCAGTAATATTGAGAGTACTTTTCGGTTTTACGATTTTTCTATATCAATACGAATAATTAAAAAAAAAAAACAGTAATATTTTCATGGGACAAAAAACATGTTCTTGTCCAAGACAAATATAGTAGTGACAAAAGGCTGATGGTCAATGCCAAGAAATTAATAAAATAATTCTCAAAATCCAGAACCAGTACAGAACAAAGTAATAATAATAATAAAATAATAATAATAATAATAATAATAATAATAATAATAATAATAATAATAATGATGATGATGATGATGGTACATACATCTAAGCTGTAAACCACAATGTCTCCTGCACGAATGGGATCCTTGCTCATGTGCAAAAACAGAATGTCACCCTGTAAGAACCATTTAACCAGCATCACATAAGCTTGGGACAAAAGAAAATGCAAATGACCATTTACATTATTATCGGCAAACGTTGAAATAAACCAAAAATATCATTTTTCATCACTAACTCAAATTATAATTACATTCCTGTTTTCCCCCTCGTTACACTTGTACAATGGATTTTTTATTACCATCTGTGTTACGTATATAAATAAAATCATTTGTTTTTCATCATATTCCAAAACTCTTATAGTTGAATCTTGTAATGATTTTAATATTGAGAGTAAATGTAACACTTTCAAAATTTAAAGCGATAATATGCAAAGTAAAAAAAGTAAAAAAAATGTGTGTCAGTGTAATGTTCTTGAAAGAAAAAGAAGATTTATGCATAATCTGAGACTAGAGCGAGAGACACTTACTCGTTGGAAACCAGGTTCCATGCTTCCGGAAATAACAACGACGACCGGCGATTCGCTGCCGGTAACACAGCTTAACCCTTTCCATGTGACGAGCGCCGATGATACAACCAAACCTGAAATCGATTGCAAGAGCAATAGAAATTAACAACGATTAAGTAATTAATTTGCGTAGTGATTATGAAAGGAATTGGGGAAAGAGAAGCATGGTACCGAGAGTGATGATCTGGCTGAATACTTCTCTGAGTTGAATGGAATTGAAAGAGTGAAGAGTGTCTGCGACCCAACCCATTCTGTTCTACGTTTCGCTCTTGCATGTCCAAACTTAAATCCACACCGTTTAAGCATTGACTTTGCTTTCGTTGCTCTGAGCGCAGCACAATTCCAATTCAGACACATATACGTGGTTTCCCCAATGTCTATGCGACATGTGTTCCTTCTGTTTGAAAAAATGTCTCTGCTATTAAGGCATTTTTTTTGTTTGTATACTACCAAAGAAACAAAACAATAAGAAAGTGTGTCAATGAAAAATATAATTCACAACATAATATATATTTAAAAAAATAAAATAATAAATTTATAAATTATATGATATGATAAAAGAGATAAATAAATAAATATATAATAGGTGTAAAAAAAATTAAAAGTTGATTATTTCACTGTTTAAAAAAATAGTTAAATATGTTTTTAAGATAAAATTCGTTTATTTTTCAATAATTTATACACTTTAGTTTTAAATTTGAAGAATGAATATGCATTCTTCTTTTGATCCAACATTGTCAATGTTTTTTAAGTATTAAAATAATTTAAATTTACATTTGAGTCGAACGTATCAAACAAAATAAATAATTTAATTATCTAGAATATATAAAAGAATTTTATACAATTAAATTAAAAGAACTATATTTATTTATTTTTAAAGTATTTATTCAAATTATATAAAAATTTGTAACACAAAATTTGAATTTTATGTCAAAATTTAAAAATAAAAAATATACTTTACTGTTAAAAAATTACATGAAAATGATATAAATATTAAATATCATAGTCAAATATGTATAAAAATAACTATTTATGTGTAATCCTAACATATTATGGTTATGGTTATGCTTACTGTACAATTGGATAAGTACTTTTAACATCAAATATATTTCAATAGTAGTAAATTATTTTAGTGTTCAAAATAAAATAGAGAAACCGAGAAAAAAAGGGTTTTAGTTATTAATATGATTTTTCGGGTAAATTCAACAAAAAAATAAACCTGATAATTGTTGAGGTATATAATTAGTCCCATGGACTTGATTTGTAGGAATGAGCTAGAAAATAAGTCAGAATCCGGTCAAGTTCCTTATTAACTTTTCCAATTTTTTTCATTGAAATTAATTAGAAGATAATTTTAAAGAAAAAAACTTCCAAAACAATTAGATCAAGTTGATTAGTAATTACATACTTAATAGTTAATAATTATTAGAAAGTATTTTTAATAAGAATTAATTAGTTATGATTAGTGATTGTTAATATTTAATTTTATTTTATGAGTATTATTAAAAAAGGTATACAAAATACAATTATGATTAAGATTGATAATTATTAATTTTTTTTTTGCGACCGTAAAATTAATATAAAAGTTAATTACTTTAAAATGTGAAATTTAAAATGTTAATTTAAATAATTATATAACGAATTAAAATGCTAAAAGTATTCTTAGTTTAAATCATACTTATATTTTTTGAATATTAATAGTTAACATCAATAATATGTGTGAATATAAATTTAAATTAAACTCAATTACTAATTTCACTACTAAATTTAGTAAAACAATATTATAATTATTGATAACATATTTAATTGGTCTACATAAATTATTAAACTCTCAAATTTTAATTATTAATGTAAAAATATGATAATTCGTTCTCATTATTATTTTTTTTATAAAATTTATGAATATCATAAGTATGATCATTTTGAACCAGATAAAAAAATATATAATAAATTTTGGTGAAGTTTGTACAGAAGAGAAGTTTTCAATTTTTATTATGTTTTTGTCCTCTATTTGAAAAGTATGAATAATAGTAAAAATGTAATATATAAAATAAAAGGCAAATGTTAATTTTATTGATATTAGAATAAAATATAAATAAATATTATTTGAGGAAATATACATAAATGAAATAGTTTACAAGTTGAATAAACTTAAATATGGATGGGAATAAGATTCTACACTATATTTTTACAAGTTCTCTTTAACTTTATTGCAATCTGGTTCACACGATCTAAAAGTTATTATTTTTTGTTTACTCAATATTCTTATTTTTCAGTGGTCATTTTGTTGATTTATGTGAACATCACCTAAGGAGACCTTGATTCTTATTTATTTGTTAAAGATTCTCAGTTCTCTTAAATACTTTGTAGACTCAAAAAGTATCAAATCTAGCAAGGGTGCTTATTTGAGAAAATATATTTTATCTTTATTTGATGATATTGGTTTTTTAAATACAAATCAACTACATTATCTATGAATTTTAATTTAAAATATAGTCTCAATGATGGTGACCCTATTAAGGATCCCTCTATGTGTAAAAGATTAATTAGAAAACTTCAATACACGCAAAATCTATTAAGCACAAATTTAGGTACAATCCATCACTTGTTACATTATTTGAAGTTCATTCTAGATTAAAAGTCTCTTTTTTTCTACCAAAAACAAACTTCATCTTTTAGCATGTTTTTTCTACCAAAATTAATGTGCATTTTGAAAAAGTGGTTTTAGGGCTAATCATAGAAGCATCTCACTAGATAATAAAACAAATGTCATTTTTTTTAAAACCTTCGGTTGGTGAAGTCTTTACTCTTAACAAGGAATTCTTATTTATATGAAGAGCGTTAAAAGTTTTATTGTTTGTTATTAATCTTTCTTCTTCAAACTATCTTATTTATATAAAGATTCAAAGAAAAAAATCCATTGCAAATCCTTTGGAGTTATTGTGAGATCTTCAAGAGTTATTTTTCTTCAAAAATTTATCCATGTTCAAGTTGAGAGATGCACTAAATATTCTTCATCTAACATTAATTTCGTATATCCTCTTTATGCATCTATTTGATACATGACATGACTTATCGGTCTAATAAATAGCTTCTTCCCAAAATGGAGTAAAGTGTAAGACGTAGAAAGGCTAATGATTTTCACAAAATTAACATTGTGTCTTTTCGAAAAAGTGTTTGAATGGAACAACTTTAAACGTGTTCTTTAAGAGATGTTAAATGTAAACATGTCTTTGTGAGGCCCTCTTGTAAAAATAATATATTAACATTATCTACATACATAGAATAAGTATTTACAAGTATTTAACATGTACCATAAACTAGTTCAAACTATTTGTGCCTTTGTCCAACCGAAAACTTATTAGGCAAAGATGTATAAGTAAGATACTTTGCATTTTTTCAACCAGATAAAAAACACTTATGTTTGTCAAGATCTGATGCTTATAAAATCTTGTTTTATACTTTGTATAAAAAGTCCTTAATCAAATCAAATAAGGTCTATTGAACTTTTTCTAACAAACCATAAAACCTAGTATTATTTGTTATAACAAAAATCTTAGATGACTTGTTAGCAATTATATAGATGTAGACACATGTCTAATCGTTTATGACTTAACCTAGGCGATCAATTTTGTCCAAAGACTTTTAATCTTGATGTTTAACTCCTCTCTATCCAACTTCTTCCCCAAAGTTAAGATATGATTCACTATGTGAGTGAACATTTTATGAACATCATATAATATCTCTTCTCGTAACATCCTCAATTTCTCACTATTGTGTGAGTGTGCTCTTCTTACCGTTCTTGACCTCTTTCATGCTTTTATGGACGACTTCAAACACTTTTCACATCTCCTTGGCACTTTAGCGTATTGAGCTTTTTGCTTTCAGATCATATTAAACTTCATTGTTGTCATAGACTATTTAAGTTAAGAAATCTTTATTCAACAATTTCAAAAGAAATGAATGATCAATTTACAAACATTATCAAAACTAGGTCATCTTTAGCATACATTTAAACTTTTCTCTGTTTATTAACAAACTTTTAAAGACTTTTTAAAACAATCAAATCCGAAGATGAGTTTTCCTTTCCAAAAATAGTAAAAGATACGGGAAATAAAAATTACACAAATGATTTTAAATTGGTTTGAATCAATTATCTCACTGATTCACATTACAATCACATTCCACACGTAAAAACATGTAATATATAAACTAATAAAATCTCTTGAATAACCCATGAGAAATACCACCTATGAAAAAAACTACTCCTCAACTTACACATCACATATATAGTGTAGCTAAAAATGCATAAAACTTTGGAATAATGTCACTGTGATGAATAGTCAAAGATTAAATTTGAGATATATAAAAGAAACTATCTTCACAAAACACTTTGCCTTGATAGGGAATTTTCTCAAAATATATATAGTCAAGGAAGTTTTTCATTTCTTGGATAGTTTCTTCAAAGAGCATATTTGATGATAGAGAATTTAAAGATCATGTTTCAAAAGAAATAACTTTTTGATGATGTCCATTTTATTATTTAATAATGTATTAAAGAGTTTATCATTATAATTCATTTTTCTTTTTCAACCTAAGCTATTTTCTACCAATATATATGGGGAGTTTTAGTAAATGTAATTTATTTTTAATATTTTCCTATAAAACTTATAACCCTAATCCTTTATTTTGAAAGGCGCGTGTAAGCAGTGCAGTTTTGCAACGAAGAGGGAAAAAGGAACGCATAATTCTCACACGTGAGTGACACCACACACTGACCTCTGTCCAACTCCACTCACGAGTCAATACAAGTCAATTCTTTTCTTTTTCTTTTAACAACTAATTACTAATTTATTTCTGATGCTAAATGAACAAATAAATGTTATATTCATATTTTATTACATACGAAATATTTATTTAATTATTAGATTATTATAGAAATATTTATGAAAAAATAATATAACTCAATGGATTTAAAAATAATTCAAATTCCAAGAATGTTTAAATTCATCTTTTGAATTGAGAAAACAGTAGGAGAAAAAAATGATGTTCAAATGATTTCCAGTTGTTTAAACGATCATTAATTGAAAATATTTCAAGTATCTTATTTTATACATTAAAATATTAATTATTTGAATACCTTACCAACTATAATTGAATTTATTTACATTTCCTTAAATTTCAACAGAAAAAAATGGTCCCTGTCTCATTCAATGTGCAAGAATTAAATAATATTTAGATTTAATTATATTTTCCTTATTTTTTCCTTATGTCAACGATTATTTTGATTCTTTAATTTATTTTTGTGAATATTTATGATTACTATACGATATTGCCAAATATTTTCTAAAATATACTTTAGACTTAATTAGACCACTTGACCATTAACTTTCTTGTATATGAATGAAAATAATAAAAAAATTAGGAAAGGGTATAATTAAGAATGATAATTGAATAAACCAGGTTTCAATCTTCAAAAGAATTTGGTCATTAACATAATAATTATGGAAAGAGTTTATTCTTAAACGGTAAAAGGTAAGATTATCTGATGGAGTATTTAATGAAACTTGTTATCGTTATCAGGGCGATTAATCATTAATGGTTTAAATTAGAGTTGTCAAAATGGATAATTCAGTCCGATCTGACTCGACTCACTACGGGTTGATTATTTAGTAAACCAATCCAACTCGGCTTACTAATTAGCAAGATAAAAAATTCCAACTTGATCTGGCCTACTGCGGTTGGCGAGTTAAACGAGTTGACTCACGGACTTACTTCATAAAAAAGAATACATTTTTTTATTTTTTTTGAGTTTAAACTAGATTATAATTCTAATTAAAAAAACTTTAATACAATCGAAATACAAATCAAAATCACAATACAAATTATATATGTGTTGGCTAAAAAAAAATCTAGCATGATTCAAATATAAAGTCCAACTTAACACAAAATACTTGTGACTTTTTATTTGCGGGTTGATGAGCCAACCCGACTCACCATGGTTCAACCTGAGTGAGTTGAGTTTTAGATGAGCCGGGTCAAAAATCAACTTGTATTGAAATTTATAAAAAAATTTTAACCCAACCTGACCCGAACTCGTAATGAACCAAATTGACTCGCAGATTCCAACCCATTTTCACACTTGGAGTATTGTTTTCCTTTTAAAATTTGTATTTTGTCACACTTTTCTATTTAAAAGACATGTTTAAACAAAATATTTAAATCACTTTAGATATTTTATTAAATAATATATGACAATCAATAAAAAAAGTTTATTTATTCTTTATAATAAAAAAATAGAAAGAGTGGATGCTTTTGATAATGGGCCACTCCCTTCATAATCATCGCGGTGAAGGTTGGCCACTAAGAATTAAGTAGCATGTTTCTCTACTCTTTACTTCTCCACTCACCTTCTCCGCGCGTTTCACGCCAACATAGATCCTGCGTCTTCACAACTTACACAACACGCACGCCATGGAACCCAGCAAGCACCACAACAACACCAAGAACAACAACTGCTTCCTCCCACTCATCCTCTCTCTCTTCTTATCCACCTTCCTCCTTCTCCTCTCGCTCCTCGCTTCCTCCACCTCCTCCTCCCAACGCCGCCACCACCACCGCGCCCAAGCCCCGCCGGAACGGCCACATTTCGTGGAGTCGAAGCTCAGGGTGAGTCCCACATCGACGAGCGCGGTGCCGCGAATCGCCTACCTGATCTCGGGGTCGGCGGGCGACGGGGAGAGTTTGAAGAGGACGCTGAAGGCTCTGTACCATCCGTGGAACCACTACGCGGTGCATTTGGACCTCGAGGCCCCGGCAAGGGAGAGGTTGGAGCTCGCGAATTTCGTGACCAACGAGCCTCTCTTTGTGAAATTCGGAAATGTGAGGACGGTGGTTAAGGCCAACTTGGTTACCTACAGAGGACCCACTATGGTCGCTAATACTCTTCACGCCGCGGCCGTTTTGTTGAATCAAGCTCGGGATTGGGATTGGTTCATTAATTTGAGCGCTTCCGATTACCCTTTGGTAACCCAAGATGGTACGAACCTTCTCCTTCTCCCTCGCACACTTACACTTACCAAGTATGCGTGTTTTCCTGGTTATACTAACGTAGTTTCTCCTCTCCTGAACATTTCTGTTACGAGAAAAATAAGAAACTTATCCAGAACTGAAGTGAAAATTATTGTGTAAAAGTTGATATATTTATATTTTTTTAAAACTAATTTGTAAATAACTAGTTTTAACTTTATTCAGTTTTGTTTTCTTATTCTTATGAAGAAATTTGTTAGAAAAAAAAAGAAATTATCTTCATCACTAATAATGATGTTTCTGTTAATCTGCTTCTTTTGGGGTCTTGGGGTCTTTAGACATTCTTATCTTTTATATGTCTTCTTCGTCGCTACTCCCTGTTAAGTATAGATTTTTTGTTAGCCTAACCAGGATCCAATCTGTGTTTTAGAAGTATTTTATATCTTGTTTGCTTGCTTGACCAATAGTTATTTTTGTCGGCAAACTCACTGTCTTTTTCTTTATTTATTTATATATATATATATATATATATATATATATATATATTTTGTATAAATAATGGGTTATTTATAGTAATCTATATTAGTGGAGGTGAGTCATATGATAGTAATATTGTAAAGTAGAAATTCAATTATAAATTATTAAATGCACAGTAATTATATTAACTTTTACAATAATTTTATCTTTAAACTGTATCCATGTTGTGTTTTCTTTGTCGAATAATGACTTAAGATTTGTCGTGCATAACTTAAAACTTCTGATATTATATTTATTTTTTCTTTAAACAAAAATACTTGCATTTATTTGTTTTATTGTTTTAATTATTGAGATATTTTTAAGATAGTTATTATAAAAATTAATAAAGTATATTCGCGATTGAATGTTACATAATACTAAGTATTAATATTCTTCAAGAAATTTACACTGTGAAAGAATTTAATGATCTACTGATTAATTTTGCTAGTTGTTTGAAGTTCAAAAATAGACACAGAGAACCACGGACTGTGTTGTCCAGTTTTCATTGTCAATGACCAACTTTTGCAATTTGCTGTTTCTTATACACAACAGATTTGCTGCATACGCTGTCGTCTATTCCCAGGCACCTGAACTTCATTGAACACACGAGTGATATTGGTTGGAAGGAGTAAGTTACTAATTCTTTTCGTTACATGATTTATGAATGTCAAGTGACATAAAATTTGTAAAGATCAATGTATCCGTTCTTTACCAGGGCTACTTTACTCGTTTGAATAGGTCTCATAGAGCCAAGCCAGTCATACTTGATCCAGGTCTTTATAGTTTGCAGAAATCTGATGTATTTTGGGTATCGGAAAAAAGAAATGTGCCCACGGCTTATAAACTGTTTACAGGTGACAAACTCTTACCTATTATTTTCACGAATCACTGTTTCAAATTCGAGTTTGTTTAAGTGCTCAAAATTAATTCTAATCCCTGCATAGATTTAAAGACAATTACAAATACTCAGAGCAGTTACGGAAATTCTTGAACCTAGTCCGACACTAATAATGTTTAGTGTGAAAGATAAGATATTGATATTTGATAGTACTGTGTGAGTGTGAATTTCAATACCTTTTCTACACATGCTCCCGTTCTTTTGCTTATTTTGTCCTCAATTTTCTGGCATTCATCTTGAAGTTATTTATATACATGTTTCCAATGCTGGTTGGCAAGCATAACTTCTGAGCTTCCAATCCTCATAAATTCCTTTAATTCATAATCAGGCATAATTACAAATGCTCAAACTCGTGCCATTTCAAAGTTTCTCTTTACTTGTTTTCCTAAATATGAAGACATGTACGACTAATTTGTTACATGAAATCACAGTTTAAAGTAATTTGAAACTGGTTGTCTCAATTTCATGTAATGGGAGTTGTTAAAATTTGATTCTTGATTTTGCTCAGGTTCTGCCTGGATGATGCTCTCTCGCCCATTTACTGAATACTGTATATGGGGTTGGGATAACTTACCCAGAATAGTCTTGATGTACTATGCCAACTTTCTGTCTTCCCCAGAAGGGTATTTTCACACAGTCATCTGCAATGCGGAGGAGTTTCGTAACACTACCGTTAATCATGACCTCCACTTTATATCATGGGACAACCCTCCAAAACAACATCCCCATTTTCTTACAGATCATGATTACCAGAGAATGGTGGATAGCAATGCTCCTTTTGCTAGGAAATTTGGCAGGAACGAACCAGTCTTGGATAAGATTGATAAGGAACTCTTGGGAAGAAATGCAGATGGTTACGTGCCCGGCAAGTGGTTCAGTCAAGCGAATTCAAGCACCATTGACCAATATTCTGGCATAGGAAATATCACCGACCTTAGACCAGGGCCTGGAGCTGAAAGGCTTGGACGCCTTATCAGTGGTTTATTATCAGCAGAAAATTTTCAGGCAAATCAGTGTTCTTGACACCTGACTTTGGAATGCCTATTACGTTCATTGCCGCATTTCCACCACCCAACAGCTGAGAGGCGCACAATTCATTTATCATTTGATGCCTGGAGGATGCTGTGACGAATGAGTAAACAGAAGGAAAAACAGAAATGGCTACCTTTGACTTGATGTTCTACAGAGAAATTTATGAAAGGACCACGAGTGTGCTGTCACTATGTATCAGCAGTTCACACGATTTATTAAACTTTACGGAATGACAAGTCATCGATGCAGTAACCATCAATTATGTAATAAGTAGGCAAGATGCTTGTTAGGCGGAAAACTGAAATAAGCCAGTGTAAAATATTCTCCAAATTCTTTATGCCATGATATGTTAACTTCAGTATAATCCTGTGTGTCCTTTCCTTTCTTTCTTTTGCTCTTTTTTCCCTGGTGGAGCCACTTCCCTCATAAATTCAACAATAAAGGAACCACAATTTATATTTGATTTTCTTTTCATGTCCAAGGTTTTTGCAAATAACTATAATTAACCTAAAGCATGTAAGAAAACAACACAGCAGTAAACAATAACTCACACCCATCAGAAGTGCTCTGAAATTCCCATCTTGAGAATGGAATCCAGTAATCTGCACATTTCCTGTGCTTGTGGATGAGAATGATCACCTGCAAGAAACTCTTCAACTTCATTATCCACCTCTATTATGCTGCATCCGGGCTTCTTTCTCATCCCTATTTCTTCAATCCTATTCCTAACTTGTTTTGCGTCTGCTTCCCACCCAGCTTCTCTATATATATTGTAAGTAAGAACGTGAGAACCACAGTCAGATATCCCCATATCAAGCAGTTTTTTCCATACTCTATTCCCAACATGAATATTTTTATGAATTCTACATGCATTTAGAAGAGCACCCCACACGTTAGCATCACTGGCTGCAAGTCCACCCATATTCTCCTCAATAAATTTCTCAGCCTCCTCTACCATGCCAGCTCTTGACAGAAGGTCAACAACACAAGCACAGTGCTCCATTTTTGGGGCAACTCCATAAGAGCTACTCATTTCTTCAAACAACCAAAGACCTTGCTGAACCATCTTTGCATGAGTGCAAGCAGTGAGGACAGCCACAAATGTAGTCTCATTCGGCTTAGTCCCAGAAGCAGCCATTTGATAAAACAACTCCAGCGATTTCTCTGCATCACCATTCAAGGCAACACCACAAATCATAGCATTCCACGCACCGGCATCCTTATCTGCAATACCCTGAAAAACAGATAAAGCAGATTCTACACATCCACATTTCGAATACATGTCCACCAAAGCCGTTGCCAGAATTGGATTGGAGTCAAGTTGGAATCTCTTGGCATAGGAATGCACCCACAGTCCCTGTGCGAATGCACCAAGATGAGCACACGCAGTGAGAACCGAGACAAGGACGGACTCATTCGGCTTTGTACCCTCTTTTTGCATCTCTGCAAACAAAGCCAGCACTTCCTTGAAGTCACTAACTCGAGAATACGCTGCTATCATGGCACTCCACGACACAGCGTTTCTGTCAGGCATTTGCTCAAACACTTCTCTAGCCTTTTCCACATTCCCCATTTTACCATAACCGTCAACCATCGCTGTCCCCAACACCACATCCTTCTTTGTCGTTTTATCAAACAATACCCGTGCATGTTCCACCTCACGAGAAACAGAGTAGAACTCGATAAACGCACTCACCACGTAAGGGTCGTCGCGGAACCCGAACACCACGACGTGGCCGTGCACCAAACGGCCAACGACGTTCGAAGAAGGAAGAAGCGCAATGCAAGCCTTGATCAAAGGTGGGAACGTGTAGTTGTTAACGGCAACGCCGTTTTGGAGCATGGACAAGTAGCAGGACACAGCGAGGATGGGTAAACGCGCTTGGAGGTAGCCTCTGATCATGGTGTTGTGCATGAAGGTGTTGCGGTGGGTGAGGTGGCGGAAGATGGAGCGAGCGTAGGAGAAAAACGACGCGTCGTTGGAGGTGGCTGCGGCGGAGAGAAGCGGCGCGAGGGAAAACGGCGCGTCGTTGTAACGGCATCGGAGGATGTGAGCGTGTAGCTGTTTGAGTTTGATTAGAGTGTTGCATTTTTGCGCCACGGTTGTGAGAAACCCCTTCTTAACGGTCATGTGAACATCGATTGGAGGGGCATTTCTTCTTCTACGCACTCTGCACAATTAAACACTAACTCAATGCATTTGCTCTTTAAATTAAATTTCAACTTCTTTTATTTCTTCCATAATTGTAACATGTCTCTAGAGGTTCTAATAAAGCTTATTTACTAATTTAGTGTCAAATAAAAAATAACGAAATTAGATGATTTTATAAAATTGGGTACTAAATTGAACCAAAAATTTAAATTAAAATACTAAATTAAAAACAGCTATTACACTATCACGTATCATGATTGTAAGCTGTCACGTGACACGATGATAAACTGACACGTGCCAGTTTTTAAATTCTTTGAAAAAAAAATTAATTTTTTTGGAAAAAAAAAATTAAAAAAAAAAAAAATTCATGGCTTGACACGTGTCCTGTACGGACACGGTGTTAACTCCAACTTAACGGAGATGATCAAATTGAATCTCTTTA
>Ga0214544_1006742_pt1 | contig 20899 bp, 17 predicted proteins | sample CNSS3metaG_FD_160074 | JGI IMG/M metagenome (GOLD analysis project Ga0214544, IMG submission 160074) | Root nodule microbial communities from cowpea collected in UCLA plant growth center, Los Angeles, California, USA - CNSS3 | ecosystem: Host-associated > Plants > Roots > Nodule | place: USA...
TATATATATATATATATATATGCCTAATGGATTGCTATGTATGCGTGACATGATTCATGAATGGTGAATGATGGATATTGTGGGAATTTGGCATGTGAAATGAATGAGTGGATTGGAATTAAAGTAACATGGTATTGATATGAGATGAGACCCTAGATTCATGGGGTGGTGATTACCAGTGGTATGGATTCAAAATGTGGTACGTTTGAGGAATAAATTCCAGGGGTTGGTATGAAATTGCAAACATGATTTAATGTGCTCATACTGCTGATTTATGATTGTTGGTCTGTGTCAGCGTGTAATTCCTTGGGGTCTCTAGGTGAGACCTCCGGTGTTGCGCTTCAGTGGTCGGGACGTAATTCTATGGCCCATGTTAGTGGGTGTCCATGGTGGTGCCCCATCTGTATAACTAGGTAAGGATTCAAGGTAAGGTTGCATCCTGACACTCTAAGGAGTCAGTTAGTCTCACCTAGAGCGGACTGGCTCCTGTGGTGCGCAGGAGGCCTGAAATCTTCTAAGGGCTAACCTTGTGGTGATGGAAATTGATTTATTGTAACACTGTAACACATAGCTCGGGGGTGAGCAGAGGTATCCACCACAAGTGCAAGCATCCGCTGAATCCGACCAAGTTATATGTATCTGGATGAGTCGAGTCGAGTCGAGTCGTAGTGTATTGCCTGATGAGTCATAACATGCTTGGTTGAAGTGAGTGTATGATACTGTGAAATTATATCAGACTTGATGGATGAAACCTTTTGTGCGTTAGCTTACCCTACTTTTGTTGTTGTGTGTTCTGCTGTGTGGTACTCTCTCTTGCGATGATCATCAACTTGTTGGTGTGTGCAGATGCGAGGAGCAACCGCGGACAACAAGGAGGTGATGGTTCCGCTGCATGATGTGCATGGGCTGGATCTTGTTTTTTTCCTTTAGGGCTTTGTCCCATGTATCATGTTATGCTTTATTTTCTCTACCAGTATGGATTAGACTTTTCAACTATATTTTTTCGGCATCGTGTTGTGCCTAGTTTGTAAGGGTTGGGTTAAGGACCCCAAGACTGCTATATAGTATCCTTTGTGTGTGGCGCCTCTTTAATTCATTCATTTTATTTTGTTTTGTTTTATTTTATTTTATTTTATTTATTTATTTATTTTACGCATATACGTTTAATAAAGTTTGTGTTTTTTGTAGTCTTTAGTTTTCTTTTTATATATTTCAAGCAAAGTTCTTTTTTTTGTTTTGATTAAGAATTTCTTTTAAGAAACTTTTTGAGACTAGTTAGGAAAAATCTGTCTAGGAAAGACTTGGTATTTAAGTTGTCCATTGTGACACACCTCTCTTTCCTGGGAGTAGACCCAACGATATCTTAACTTATTTCTTTCTTGAAATCTCTCTCCAAAACAAGAATAGGAAGAAAAAAAAATAGAGGAACACTTTCAGGTGGACTGCATAGTGCATGACTCGGGCCAACCCGGGTCAACTCTATCAACTTGATCCAGAACTTGAAAGGAACTTGTGTAAATCACGCAGGAGACTTGAACTCAGGTGTTCTATTGAAGGAGAACCGTCATCATCTGAGCCTAGCACTGAAAGTGTACCGCTAGAATCATCTCCAGTGATTAACATATCTTCTGATCCATCACCTGAACAAAGTTTCAATAAGATAGAATGGAAGAAAGAACTATAAGAGAGTTGGCTTCACCAGATGCAGCAATTACACAAAACATGTGCATCCAACATCTGGATGGAGAATGTGAGCTTAAGTCTAGGTTAATCCATCTTCTACCTAAATTCCATGGATTAGCAAGAGAAGACCCGTACCATCACTTGAAGTAATTTCATGTTGTTTGTTCATCCATGAGACCTACAATAGTGACAGAGGAACATATTAAGCTTAAGGCTTTTCCATTTTCGTTGCAAGATGCCGCTAAGAAGTGGTTATACTGCCTTCCTCTAGGATCCATTAATACTTAGGAGACTCTGAAAAGATTATTTCTGGAAAAGTTTTTTCCAGCATCTAGAGTTGATGCTATTCACAAAGATATTTATGGGATAAGGCAACAAGAAAGAGAAAATCTTCACGAGTATTGGGAAAGATTCAAAAAGTTATGTGCTTCCTGCCCTCATCACCAAATAAACGAGCATTTCCTCATTCAGTACTTTTATGAGGGATTGAGTATCATGGATGGATAAATGATAGATGCTGCAAGTGGAGGGGCATTGGTGGACAAAACGCCAACACATGCAAGACAATTAATTGAGAATATGGCGTCAAACCATCAACAATTTACCACCAGGAGTAATTCTATAACTCTATTGAAGGAAACCCATGGATTAGAAGCTTCATATGTTGCAGATCACAAGAAAATAGAAGGGAAGTTGGATGACTTAGCGGCCACGGTAAGGACCTTGGCAGACTTACATAAAAAGCCTACCCCTTCTACCTTATGTGGAATTTGTGCTTCTAGTAGTCATCCTACTGAGGCTTGTTCTATGTTAAAAGAGACAGGGACGTTAGACTATGAACAACCTCAGGCATATGCTGCAAACATCTATGGCAATAATAGACCACCTCAGTAGCAATACAACCATGATTTGTCCTCTAACAAATACAACCCAGGTTGGACGGAATATCCCAGCCAAAAATGGGGAAATCAATAGTCTCAACTAATCAAAATTTGCAAAACCAGATTGGACAAATGGAAAATGAGCTGAATCAGATGAAGTCTCAACAAGGCTCGAGCAATTTGCCTGCACAAACTGTAATCAACCTGCGAAATGTAAGTGCTATTACTTTATGATCGGGTAAGCAAATACAAGGCCTTGGGGATGCCCAAGAAGATGAAGAAAATGACAATGAAGTTGTACCTGATAATGAAAGTGGAGGATTAGATGAAGCAACAAAAGCAACATCTGAAACACCTAAACCCAGTGATAACTCTAGGTTAGTATCTCCTAATTCTCCCTCTGAAAATTCTTCACCTTATTCTCCTCTTCCTCCCTATCCAAACCGTTTGAAACCAAAAACTTAAAAGATGGAGGAGTTAGACAAAGGAATCTTGAATACTTTCAAGAAAGTGGAGATAAACATCCCTTTGTTGGAAGTTGTAAGACAAATTCCTAAATACGCTAAGTTTCTCAAAGAATTATGTACACATAAAAGGCGTATTATGGACAAAGAGATAGTGAAAATGGGAAGAGACGTGTCTAGCTTAATTAAGAAGCCAGCAGTCAGAATGCCGCAAAAGTGCAAGGATCCAGGTATGTTTTCTATTCCCTGCATTATAGGAAGTACTAAGTTTGACAATGCTATGTTAGATTTAGGAGCTTCCATTAATGTAATGCCTTTATTAGTTTTAACTTCACTTCATCTTGGACCTCTTAAGTCTAGTAGTGTGGTCATTCAATTGGCCAACCGTAGCACAGTTAACCCTACAGGTGTCCTAGAAGATGTGCTTGTCCGTGTGGACAAGTTAATTTTTGGTTAAAATACTCCATTGGTACTCGTTTTTGTACCAAAATCTCAATTTGGTCCTCGTATTTTTATTAGTCTCAATTAGGTCCTCAATTTTGTAAATTAGTATCAATTAGGTCCTTTCCGTTAGTGTAGAACTAACACCGTTAAGTAGGTGCCACGTGTTAGCTCCTCATTTTTTTGAATTTTTTAATATATTTTTTGAATTTTTTAATTTTTTTTAAATTTTTTAAATTTTTTTTTAAAAAATATTTATGCCACGTGTCATGTTTGTAGTGTGTCACGTGTCAATCTAATATGGTGACACGTGTCAAATTATTGTATGAATCTCAATTTAGTCCTCATATTTGTTAATTTGATTTGATTTCAATCCCAAATTTTTTTTAAAATTTTTAATTTCATGTGCTCCAAATTTAGACAAAATTTAATTTTTATATAAATGTAATGATGATACTTTTATTACAAGTGATATTTCTATTACATATTTTTAACAATATTTATTTTATTTAAATTTATATTTTACATTAAACCTTATTTCAATTTTATTTTAAAATTATAAATATATAGATTAATAAATTTATATTCAAAATATTTGTATAACATTCTATGTCAACAATATTTTAGATCTGGCTTAAAAATAACAATTTTATAAATTCAAATGTAAAAATTTTTAAAAAAATTCATAACAAATTAAAATGAATATATTTCAAAATTTAATATTAAATACAATTAATATTATTAAAATATTTATTAAAAATATCAATTTTAATAAAAATAATCATAACATTATATAAAATTAAAATTTGGTCTAAATTTGGAGTGCCTAAAATTGAAAATTTTTAAAAAAATTTGGGACTGAAATCAAATCAAATTAACAAATATGAGGACCAAATAGAGATTCATACAATAATTTGACATGTGTCACCATATAAGATTGACACGTGGCACACTACAAACGTGACACATGGCATAAATATTTTTTTTTAAAAAATTAAAAATTCAAAAAAAATCAAAAATTCAAAAAAAAATATTAAAAAATTCAAAAAAAACGAGGAGCTGACACGTGGCACCTACTTAACGGTGTTAGTTCTACACTAACGGAAAGGACCTAATTGATACTAACTTACAAAATTGAGGACCTAATTGAACTAATTAAAATACGAGGACCAAATTGAGATTTTGGTACAAAAATGAGGACTAGCAGAGCATTTTAACCTTAATTTTTCCTGCAGATTTCTACATCTTAGACATGAAGGATGATGAAGGAATGAGTTCAACCACAATTATCTTGGGAAGACCATTCATGATGACAGCACGTACCAAGATAGACGTGCATTCAGAATCCTTGACTATGGAGATAGGAGATGAAAAGGTGCAGTTCAATGTGCTAGAAGCCATGAAGCACCTGACCGAAGACCATTCTTTGTTTTGTATTGATTTTTGAGTAATGTAGTGAACAATTTTGCTTTTGGATTTTTGGACATTTTTTCTGGTTTTTCTTCTTCTTTGGATTTTTCTTTTTCGAATATTTTGGGCTCGATTTTAGACGAAAAAGAAAACTATAAAACAAGTGATATTGAGGACGCAGTGTCACTATTTGACACCTCTGTGGCGTCCGAGTGTGATGTTGAGGTGGCTGAAATTACCTTAGGCAGTAAAATGTTGCCATCTATGGAACAACCACCCACTTTGGAGTTGAAACCTTTACCATCTCATTTGAAATATGCTTATCTTGAGAAGGATGGAAAAATCCATGTTATTATATCTGCCTTGCTTACTGATGAGTAGGAACAAAAGCTATTGCAGGTTATCAAAGATCACAAGAGAGCAATAGGCTGGACTTTGGCAGATATTCCTAGTATTAGTCGTTCTTTCTGCATGTACAAAATACTCTTGGAGGAGAAGGTTAAGCCAGTAAGGCAACCTTAGAGGAGACTGAATCCTCAACTGATGGAGGTTGTGAAGAAGGAAGTCACCAAGTTGCTACTAGCAAGTATTATATATCCTATTTCTAACAGCACTTGGGTGAGTCCTGTACATGTGGTCCCCAAGAAATCTGGGATCACCATGGTCAAGAACGAGAAGAGTGAGAAGAATGAGTTGATTCCTACTTGTATTCAGAATAGCTGGAGGGTCTGTATTGATTATAGAAGACTAAACCAGACCACCAGGAAGGACCATTTTCCTTTACCATTCATGGACCAAATGTTAGACCGATTGGCAGGTAAGTCTCATTACTGTTTTCTTGAAGGATTCTCTGGGTATTTTCAGATTTGTATTGCCCTCGAGGATCAACATAAGACTACCTTTACTTGTCCATTCGATACATATGCTTATAGAAGATGCCATTTGGCCTTTGCAATGCTCTTGGAATATTTCAGCGATGTATGATGAGTATTTTTACAGATTTGTTGGAGCATTGTATTGAGGTTTTTATAAATGATTTTAGTTTATATGGTTCATCTTTTGATCACTGCTTGTCTAATCTTGCTAGAGTCTTGGAAAGATGTGAAGAAACTAACCTTGTTTTAAATTTTGAAAAATGTCATTTTATGGTGGAACAAGGTATAGTTTTAGGTCACGTTTCCAAGAATGGTATATCTGTAGATCCTACTAAATTGATATTATTTCACAATTGCCTTACCCCTCTTCTGTGAAAGAGGTTCGATCTTTTCTTGGACATGAAAGATTTTACAGGAGGTTTATCAAGGACTTCAGCAAGATAGCCAACCCTCTCTCCAACTTACTACAAAAGGATGTAGCATTTGACTTTGGATAGAGGTACAAAGATGCTTTTGATACATTGAAAAAGGCGCTAACCACCACTCCTATCATCCAGCCACCTGACTGGACATTACCGTTCGAGTTGATGTGTGATGCATCAAACTTTGCAGTAGGAGCGGTACTTGCACAAAGAGATGGGAAGCTACCACATGTGATATATTATGTTTCCAAAACATTGGACACAACGCAGGCTAACTACACCACAACTAAGAAGGAATTATTGGCTGTTGTGTTTGCCTTGGACAAATTCAGATCGTATATACTTGGTTCCAAGGTAATTGTTTACACTGATCATGCAGCATTAAAATTCCTTTTGAAGAAAGCAGATTCGAAGCCAAGGTTGATTAGATGGATGCTACTGCTCCAAGAGTTTGACATTGAGATTCTAGACAGAAGTGGGGCACATAACTTAGTAGCTAATCATCTTAGCAGGATTGAAAATGGAGAAGATAACATTCCCATTCAAGATGACTTTCCTGATGAAGTCCTCCTAGCATTGACTACTGTGAAAGGTATGTTTCCTGAACCTTGGTTTGCTGACATTGTTAACTATTTGGTTGTTTCTGCTATTCCTCCTTCCTTCTCCAAGTATGAAAGAACCAAAATAAAAAGTGAGGCAAAGTATTATATCTAGGAAGACCCAATCTTATGGTGCATTGGTAGTGACCAAGTCATAAGGAGGTGTGTTCCAAATATCGAGATACCTTATGTGCTTGAGTTCTGTCATTCGTCTCCTTTTGGTGGACATTATGGCACACAAAGAACAGGTAGGAAAGTGTTGGATTATGGATTATATTCGCCTACTATCTTTAAAGATGCACATAGGGTGTATGAAAATTGTGAGTAGTGCCAAAGGGCAACCAGATCCATTACAAGAAGGGATGAAATGCCTCAACAACCCATGCTATATTGTGAGGTATTTGATATTTTGGGTATTGATTTTATGGGTCCTTTTCCTCCTTCTTTTGGGTTTTCCTATATTTTGCTTGCTGTAGACTATGTCTCCAAATGGGTGGAAGCCATAGCTACAAGGACTAATGATTCTCGAGTTGTCATGAGTTTTGTCAACTCTAACATTTTCTGTAGGTTTGGGATACCACGAGCCATCATCAGTGACTAGAGGACTCATTTTTGTAATAAGCTACTTGAGAACATGTTGAAGAAGTATGGGGTGACACATCACATTGCTACACCATATCACCCCTAAATTAATGGGCAAGCAGAGATTTCGAATAGGGAGATTAAAAAGATACTAGAGAAAGTATTAAAGCCTAGTCGAAAGGATTGGGCCACAAGATTGGATGATGCACTTTGGGCACACAGGATAGCCTATAAAGAACTTATAGGCATGTCACCTTTTAGGGTGGTTTTTTGAAAGGCTTGTCACTTACCTGTGGAGATTGAACATCGGGCCTATTGGGTCGTGAAAGCATGCAATTTGGATTTGGAAGAAGCAGGGAAAGAGCGAAAACTTCAGTTGCAAGAACTAAAGGAGATTAGGCTTGCAGCCTATGAAAACTCAAAGTTCTACAAAGAGAAACCAAGAAGTTCCATGACCAAAAGCATATGGCTAGAAAGGATTTCAAGGTAGGCCAGAAGGTGTTACTATACAAATCCAAGCTTGGTCACATGAGTGGTAAGTTGCGCTCCACTTGGGAAGGACCATTCATTGTTACAGAAGTCTTCCCTTATGGAGCAATGGAGATCAAGGAAGAATCCTCAGAAAGAACTTTTAAAGTTAATGGGCATCATCTTCGGATATTTAATGAAAATCAAGATATGATGAATAAGACGATGGATGGGATGAACTTGACTTCTCCCGCATACCTTCCGCCTTAAGGAGGTAAGTACACTTCATACTTTTTCTTTGCATTATATATTGAATACGTTGAGGGCAATGCATGGATAAAGTGTGGGGGTGTGGGGAGAAAATTTATTTTCCCCCTTTTCTGATTTTGTTTTCTATTTGTTTTGTTTTTTCTTTTCTAATTTATTTTTTTGTTTGTTTTCTTTAAAAAAAACAAAAAACAAAAAACAAAAAACAAATTTTTTTTTTTTGCTTTCAATAAAACATATTGACATTGGATTTTGGGATTTGATTCACTAATTGGAACGATCATAATTCTGGGAAAATAAAAGTCATGTGCTATGAGTGGATTGTTTTCTGTGATTTACTAATTGAGTTGATTTGAGAGTTTCTGAAATAAATCTTTTGTGAAAGAGTTTTTTGACCTTGTGAGTTTTGAGCTTTATTGTAAAGGATGGACTACCATGAGTCATTCCTATTGTTCTTGTGTGACTTGCTCATGTTTTGTTTATACTTAGAATGTTTAGCTTGATTCTTTTGTTTTGCTTCTTAGGTGAACATGAACGATTTGATATGACTGAGGCATTTCTTGTTTTTAGCTACTTGGCCAAATAAGCTAACCATGACATTGATCCATTGGTAGCCCTTTGAGCTTTAAACCTTTTTTTCTTGTTTTGAGCATATTGCTAAACCTTAAAAAGAAAAAGACCAATTTTTTTCCTTACCTTAGGGAGAAAGAAGGAGCTAGTGGATTATGTAAAGATTAGTTGAGAAATAAAGTGTGAGGGTGAGTATTTCCCCCACAAAGTTAAAAAAATGGCAAAAGGAAAAAATTGTTGATGATAGAGTGTTGAAATAAAAAATTATTGCTTTTGGAGAAAGAGCAACAAAGGATAAAAGAAAAAAAAAGGAAAAAAGGGATTGCTTTTGAAACTATGCTCCATAATTCTTTCTACCTTACTATTTCAAAAACACACAAATCCTAAAGTTTTTCTTACCTTTGTCTTGACCCCATTATAACTTGTGAAAAGTCTTCATGAGCTTTGAATGCATGTTTGTGAAAGCTGTGAATATTAGAGTCTTGCTAAGCATTGGGAGTGTTTACTTCCATGGGTATTTTGAGTGGAAACACAAGCCGAAACACTTGAGCGAATTTTGGTTAGAAATATACATTTAACTTGAGTGTTTCTCTTTCATATTTGATTATCTTGTAAACTCAAAAGATTAACTCATGTGTGAAAAATAGAATCTTTCTGTTTGTATGTGCATGACAACATGATTTCTAGAAGATTGATTTGTTTCCATTTGTATTCATTCCTTTATCTAGTGAAGATATGGAATAAAAGACCTCAGAAATAAGTTGTGAAATTGCTAAATTTTTCCCAAGAGTGCAAAAGGATAAGTGTGGGTGTGTGATGAGTTCAAATTTTATAGTGGTAGGTATTTCCGCCTGTCACGCCAAATTTGATATCGCTGTCATTGACGCGATCAAATTACCACTACTTAACTTTAGCAACTTCAGTATTGCCAAATTAGTAGTGATTAAACTAGTTAGGGTTTAAATAACCCTAAGTTGTCTCACAACGAATACAGAATTGATTTCAAATATTTGAGTTTTATAAAAATCTATCCTAAATGCAATTAAAACTAGAAACTATAAAAATATGGGGTTTTGATATGCAAAGAATAAATGTCACACAAATAAAAGATTGTAAACACAATACTAGAAAATAGGTCAATTCCACTGCTTTTTCAAAATAGGATTCTTCATCAGTTATCTAGAGATTATTGTTAAATTAATTATTATTGTTGATTTACAAATCAATCAATGTAAAGTCTCAATTAATTTGTTGGCGTTCTCACTTTTAACCAAAGTACAGTCTCAATTACATTTTACTATGTCTAATCATGTCTATTCCTTTGTTTCCTCACCAAATAGAAAACTTAATTAATCAAAGTAAAATCTTGACTAATTTTAGTTAAAGTAATTACCTCTAATCAAAGTACAGTCTCAATTATTGGCAAAAATTTATTTAATCAAATGAAAGTTTCTAAATAAAATCAAAGTAAAGTCTCAATTGAATTTAAAAACCCTTTTACTCATATGATTAGCATGCGTGTAGATTTAAAATCATTATTTTCTATTCAATTAAGAAGCAAAGGATATAGATATAACAAAAATCACAAAAATAATCAAAATAACAAATACATAAATTTATCTAACCTCAGAATCCAGTTAAGAAATTACAGTGGAATCAACCCTAAAAACTTAGCCCTCCATGGCTTTGATGGAATTTCTGATAATATGATGAAGGAAAGAAAATAAAATGAAAGGAAGAATGATAGATGTGGTGGATGACGGTATCTGCCAAAACCAGAGAGTTACTAAGTAGGTCCCCTTCTTCTGCTCCCTTAGGCCTCTTTATATTGGCTTCAATTGGACTTGGACTTTATCTATCGATTGCTAAAATATTTTATATTTACTTAATTAATTAGCAACTTAATTTTTGTCAAATTTCCAATTCTGCCCCTTTTATTTGACCGTTTTTTTTACCAGAGTCTGACTAGAGTTTGACCAGTTGACCTGTTGACCAGTTTGACTATGCAATGAAAAGCTGACATGTGGCAGTGCACTTTTTCTCTCCAGAATTAGGGTTTCTGCAGATTGGAGATGCAATGATGGCTGCTCCTCGACTGTCGGCGCTGGCTCGTGGTGGTGGTTGCCTTTTCTTCTCTGGCGAAGGTGCGATGGTGCAGAAGGTTGTTGCTGGCATTGATGATGGTGGGCACGACTGCTACAAGTTGTGCATGGATCCGGATCGCGTTTTGTTGTTGCTCCGTTGTGGTTTCGTGGTGCTGCAAGGTGCTTGGGGATGCTGCAATGGCTGTGCAAATCTGTTCTGGCTCGCGGTGCAGGGACAAACTCGCGATGGTGGTGCAGATCTGTGTTCTCGGGAACGACGTGAAGGTGATGACGTTGCTGGTGCGCGTTTCTGGTTCTGGCTCTCGGCACGGTGCAGATCTGGCTGCAATGGTGTAATCAATGGCTGCTATGATGGTGCGGTGGCTGCGCGTAGAGAAGATGGAGAGGTGGTGGCTGCCGACAATGGTGGAGCTGATGAGGTGCAGATCTGTGATGGTGGCGCGGCTCCGGGATGAAGCTGGTGCTGCGGTGATCGGAGGAACTCGCGGTGGCGGCTGCCACAGCTGCCATGGTGATGGAAGGAGAGGAGAAAATTAGGATTAGGGTTTCATGTGTGAGATGGTGACGTGGCAAGCTCTGATTGGTCAATTTGGTGAGTGGAGGATTATGACACGTGTCATCATGTGGTTGGACAGATTTAGAAGGTGAGGATTGCCACATGGCATAATCTAGTTGAGATGGGTTTAAATGGTAGGAGGGGTGCAACTCAGTAAAAACCGGGGGTGCAGAACAGGTTTTTGTGGTCCACTTGCAAGATGAGTGTGTAAATAAAATTTGGGGGTGTATTTAACTCCTGATTTATTCTTTTCCAAAATTTCCTGATTTTGGACTTATTTTGTAACTTTGAATATTTCAAATCCAAACTTTTAATGACCCAAATTAAACTTCAGCTGCATTAACAAACGTTAAAATATCCAATAATATTTTATGCAACTAAAATCATTTTTTACGTCATTTTTAGCTTACGTACTCAATAAATCCAATAATCACAAATCCTAATTAAATCAATCTTTAAGCACAAAAGTTCCATTAAATCCCCAAATTTACACATTAAATGAGGGCAAAAATTTGAACTCATCAGAAAGCTTAAACATTTATTGTGTTCTTTAAATTTTTCATCCATGTTTGAGAAAAAAAGTTATTCATTAGAAAAAAAATCATCAAAAGGCATTCATATTTTGGAGAAGAAGAAAAGATCTGCCAAATTCAAAAACTTTCATACCTTTAATGTCGTCGTAAAAGAGTGAAAGCTTCAAAGATTCAACCTTTATTGTGTTCTTCAAATTTTTCATCCATCTCTAGGAAAAAAATTATTCATCAGAGACAAACAAACATGAAAAAACATTCAGATTTTAAGGAAGAAGAAAAGATCACCCAGATTCAACAACTTTCGTACCTTTAATGTGGTCATGAAAGAGTGAAAGCTTTAAAGATTCAACCTTCATTGTCTTCTTAAAATTTTTCATCCATCTCTAATAAAAAAAAAATTTCATCAGTTAATAAAAATTCAAAAACCATTCAAATCTTACAGAAGAACAAAAGATCTAACACAGTCTAAAAATTTTGTAGCTTTATTGTCATCTTCAAAGAGTGAAAGGTACAAAGATTGAACCTTTATTGTGTTCTTCCAATATTTGATCCACGTCGTAGAAAATATACATTCATTTGTATAAAAAAACATAAAAATCATTCAGATCTTACATAAGAACAAAAGATCTGGCACAGTCTCAAAATTTCGTACCTTGAATGTTGTTGTCAAAGAGTGAAAGGTTGAAAGATTCAACCTTTATTGTGTTATTCAAATATTTGATTCATCTCACAGAAAATATACATTCATCAATATAAAAAATATAAAAAACATTTAGATCTTATAGAAGAAGAAAAGATTTGGCATAGTCTCAAAATTCCATACCTTTAATGTTGTTGTCAAAGAGTGAAAGGTTGAAAGATTCAACCTTATTGTGTTCTTCAAATATTTGATTCATCTCGCATAAAATATACATTCATTAGTATAAAAAAACATTAAAACATTCAGATCTTACAGAAGAAGAAAAGATCCGGCACATTCTCAAAATTTAGTACCTTTAATGTCGTCATCAAAGAGTGAAAGGTTGAAAGATTCAACATTTATTGTGTTCTTCAAATATTTGATTTATCTGCAGAAAATATACATTCATCATACATTCATTGGTATAGAAACATATCAAAACCTTTCAGATCTTACAAAAGAAGAAAAGATTCGACATAGTCATGGCTTGTGCGACCATGATGGTTAGTGTTCTGGTTCACGGAGTGGGTGTGGTGGACAATGGGTTGAAGTTCACAGAGGGTGAGAAAAGAGAGTAAGAAGATAGGGTGAGAGAAGAGAGTAAGAAGAGAGAGTGAGAGAAAAGAGTAAGAAGAGAGAATGAGAGAAAAGAGTAAGAGAGTTTAACACTTGAAAATGAGTGTTTTTTATTCACTTTTTGAAACTTCAAAATTATGAGAGAGTGACACGTACTCCTTTTAACCTGTTTCAGAGCAAAAAATTGAATTGAGGTAGTTCAGAAATAATATTTTATTAGGAAACTTGACATTTTTTAGTTCTCGATTATATATAGTATTAGATGTATTATAATATGTGGAGGTCATAAACCTCTTCAAAATATAATTAAAACTCCATTATTATTAAAATTTAGACAACCTATATGAATCTTCCTAAATCATGTTATTATTTCAAAATGTATTAGTGTTTGTGTATTTTATCCTAAAGGGTTACTTTGTGTATTATCTCAAATCAAAATTTGATGTGCAATTACAACCTACTTTTTTTGTACTTAATAAGGAATGACATTGTGTACTTGTGCTTAATCTCATAGGGATGTTAATGGATATCCAAAAGTGTCTTTATGTACTTCTGTAAGTCATAAGTGACAACGATAATACTTATAATCAGTATTGATTAATTGAAACTTTTATTAAAGTAGACAAACCTCATTAACCAATAAGGTTTCAATGATAACAAAAAAAATCACTCTACTAGACGAGTAAAGTTGTAGTTAAAGATGAAGCAACATAGACGACCAAGAGAGAACATCTAATAGATATAATGAGATTGAGTAATTGATCAATATGGTTTGAAGATCAAAATATATGGTATGTATTATTTGCTTAAATGCTTAATTATTAATATTCATATATCATATATGTTAGAGAAAGTAGCAAGTCTAGCGAATACAAAAGTTAAGTCTTAACATTAGACCAGTCTAAGAAGTAGACAAGTCAGTGTGTTAGATGAGTCCAACCGTGGTTACCATCAAGGTTAAGCATTAGACAACCCCTCAGTCTTTGGGTAATATAAGGTGTTAGACGACCTAAACACTAGAACAAATTATAACGTGCTTTGATGTTTTGCTGAATGTTTTAATCATGATAAATTGGTATATTGATTTGAGTATTCAAAACAAAGAATTAATTAAACTATGACGTTCAAAGAATTATCTTATGATAATTCACATTCTTGAATATCAAACTTGTCCTTTTCCAAATTGATATCAAACTTAATTTTTATATACATATTATATTGATATTTTTATTAAAATTCACACATTTCTTAAATATTTATGAAATTATCTTTAAATCAACACTAACTATATTATTAGAATTTAATTATTAGCTTTATGTTTAATTTTTGCTACGTTTAACAAATAGGGTTGGAGTTGGTTTAAAATTGCTCTATTTTAAAAAAAAAAAAAAAAAAGAACTGAATTGAAACAAAAAAACAAATATAAGGATTGAATTGAATATAAGACGTTGACATTTGGCACTAACACTAACACATGACACTAATATTGACATTAATACTACCACGTGATACGATGCTGACTTAACATATAAACATTTTTTTTAAAATTTAAAAATAACAAAAAAAATTACAAAATGGCATGTAATATACTTTTTTTACTATGTTATGAACTATTTAAATGATGTTAAAAAAAGACTAAATTGATGAAAATTGACGAAATAGAAATTTCGTTGAAAAATTAGGATGATATTGAACAAAGTTAACAAAAATATAGACCAAATTAATATTTAAGCTGCTTTTTTTTAGGTATCAAGAATGTCATTTTGTTAATGTTTTAAAACCTTTGATGGAATACACATTTCAAATTATTTTAATTTGTCATAATTAATGTATCGAAATAATTTTCATGCTTAAGTGAAAGGATTATAAAATATAAATATGAAAAAATAATTTCACAAGATATATGTTTAGTCTATTGAATATAGTTTAAGTTTATTTTTTTATTATGAAATATCACAATTATATTTATTTAATTATTATAATTATAAAAGTTTCTTTTCTAATTTATTGTTAAATTTAAAAAACTTATTTACTTTTATGTGCTGAAATAAAATATTTAATAATATGTAAAATTATTAATCATTAATTTTTTAAATTTAAATATTTTATTTTCATTAACACAATTATTATATATTATTTAACGTTAAATATGAATTTGGTGCCTTAACTTTCAGCGAAAATTGGAATTAGTCTCCCTTTAAAACTTTGACCCAATTTGTGAATTTAGTTCTTTTAATTAAATTTTGTTAAAGTTATTTGACATTTCAAATTCGTTTAATGATAGTTTCTTAGTTAACGTTAAAGCGAAAAAATGTGTCAAATGTAAGGCCCAGATTTCCTGCCCTAAAGCTTTAAGAGCTGCCCTTGAGCTATTGGGCCTTACGGCTGGCCCAAAAGATAAAGCCACCCGAGTCTGACCTAATTCCACACTTTTCATATTTTTGCTACCTTGGTGCTTAGAGCCGCAGCCGCTCTCTCTCCGTTAGGGTTCCGCTGTGTTTTCAGTCCAGGTACGGGAAGCTAGAACCTCTCTGTTAATGTGTTTGTAAACTGTTTTGCGGTACATTTTTATGATTCTTGAACTTGTATGTTGTTGAGAATGCTTGAGGTGGTTGGTGTTGTTGTTGGTATATGCAAAATATGACTGTTACAGGCATGGGAGTGGCAGCGACTGTTAAACTCGCCCAGGCGAGCCTGTCTCGCCTAGGCGAGGTGAGCAGAGGCTCGCCCAGGCCTTCTCGCGCAAATGGCCGCCTAGGCGACTCGCTCAATTTCGAGCAAGCGAGCGTCTCGCCCAGGCGAGGCGAGTCTCGCCTAAGCGAGAACGTGCGGAGGCCCCTGTTCCAGTTTCGCAACTCTCGCCTAGGCGGAGAGAACTCGCCTAAGCGAGAGACTCTCGCCTGGGCGAGGCTCCTCAGCCTAGGCGACAGATTGAGTGAGAATGCGTTCAGTTTGGGGTTTTTCTTGTCTTTTGGTGGTTGAACTGTGTTCTATTGTACTATTATATGATGGCATGGGGGGGGAATGAGTATGCATGTTGGGAAGAGATTATATGTGGGGGAATTGTGAGCTTGGCATGATTTCTACATAAATTGTATATGAGAAGTTGGATACATATGTATGTGCGTGTGGTCACAAACTTGGCATGAGCAACAATGAATCTTGGTGGTTGGTAAACCTTTGGTATGGTTAGTATGAGGAGAAACACTTTACTCATGATTGGGAATAACGAGTTGGTAATGATTCAACATATGAGAAATGGGGATTTGTTATGGGCTTTGGTTTGAAATCTTATGTGCAACGTATGTATAAATTCTTGGCTGTTTATGTATGTTGGTCTGTGTCAGTGCATAATTCCTTGGGGTCTCTAGGTGAGACTTTCAGGGTTGCGCTTCAATGGTCGGGATGTAATTCCATGGCCCCTGTTAGTGGGTGTCCATGGTGGTGCCCCGTCTGAATAACTAGGTAAGGATTCAAGGTAAGGTTGCATCCTGACACTCTAAGGAATCAGTTACTCTCACCTAGAGCGGACTGACTCTTGTGGTGAGAGTAGTAGGAGGCCTGAAATTCATTAAGGGCTAACCTTGTGGTGAGGGAAAATTGATTCATTGTAACACTTGTAACACACAGCTCGAGGGTGAGCAGCTCGGGGGTGAGCAGAGGTATCCACCACAGGTGCAAGCATCCGCTGAATCCGACCAGGTTATACGTATCCGGATGAGTCGAGTTGAGTTGTAGTGTATTGATTGAAAAGTCATAACATGCTTCGTTGTTGTATGGACACGGGATGGTGAAAATATATTTGATTGTATGATGAATATATTGTCGGCTCTAGCTTACCCGTTTTGTTGTATGGTTGTATTGTATTGATGGGAGCAGATGGGCGAGGTTCTCGTGGTCCGCAAGGAAATGGCGATTCCCCTGCTTAGCCATCTGGGCTGGAGTTTATTTTATTTCCATCATGGTTCTTTAGGGCTATGACCCATGTATTGCCTTATGCTTTACTACTCTATTCTCCTTTGTTAGACTTGTATCTGGTTTCCGTTGAAATCGTGGTGTGCCCAGGTTGTAGGGGTTGCGTTAAGGACCCCAGGACTATGCTACAGTACCATCCTTGTGTGACGTTTCCTTTAATTTCGCTTAATATTTAAATGGGACGTTACATCAAACTCTGTAAACAACTCAAATGATATCACGAAATTAGTTTAAAACAGTAAATAAACTTAAAAAAAATTGGTTAAAAAGACTAAATCCAAGTAGTTCTAAGGTTGAGAGACTAAATTAGGTCAGAATTTCAAAGATGAACTAATTTCAATTTTCAAAGATGAACTTGATTCTTCTCATGGAGGGTGCCTTATCAATGACAAGATATGTCCCTTCATCATAGATTGTGGAAGTTATGTAAATATGGCTAACCTAAGGGTAGTGGATAACTTATGAAAACCATTCCTCGTGCCAAACCCTACAAGCTATCATGGCTTAAGGAAGAAGAAATAAAAGAAACTAAACAAGTCCTCATTAACTTTTCAATTGGCAATTTTAAGGATGAGGTATTATGTGACATTGTGCCTATGGAAGCCAACCATATTTTGCTAGGTAGGCCATGGCAATTTGATAGAAAAGTTGTTTATGATGGCCATGCAAACATCTATGTTTTCTCCTCCCTAGGAAAGAAGTTCACAATCCTACCTCTCCCACCTCCACAAGAAAATGAGGACAAAAATAAAATAAAAGATGAAAAAGAAAAAGGGCAAGCTTTCACCAAGGAGTTACTTGCCTACAAAAATAGTTTTTCAAAGCAAAAGGTGCAACACCACTCTTCATTCTCTTCCCAAACAAAGAAAGATGAACAAAAACACAAGCAAGAAAGGGAGAATGGCATTAAAAAGAAAGAGGGCATCTCTAAGACTAGGGATGGAATCAGTAAAGATGAAGGAAGTTCTCATCAACTCAAGTCAAGCTCCATCAACAAAGACTTCAAGAATTTGAGGTCAAATTCTATCCAACAAGGGGAGAATGATAAAGGATTGATCCCTACCAAGGATGATGGCCCATGGCACATGCTTAGAAGAAAGGGAGTTCCTTGATTCCTTCCTTTGCTTTTATTTTCTTTAGTTTAAAATTCCAATAAGTTGGCTTGGTTGACTATTTTTAAGTTCACTTGTTAACCTTGACTTTGGGTTGACTTGTTGACTCAAAGAATTAGCTTAACCTAAATCCAACATGCTAATTCAAAATTACCTTGTTTTGTAGGTTCATTAAGAGGTGGGACAAGGAAGGACAAGTGGCGCATTTAGATGGCTTTTGGAGAGCACATGTGGAGGAAAGAGAAGGAGCAAAGCTTTCTAGAAACATCTAGAAAGGATGACCACATGCCTTGGCCACCAAGAGGTCTAGAAACATCTAGAAGGAGCATCCACCTTGCCTTGGCCAAGAAGGCTTCTAGAATGTGTCCATGTGCTCCTTTGTTGACCTACCTTCTAGACTCTAGATTTTGTTATTTGCATTGTAATCCTTTTTAGCTTATTTGTTTTTGCTAAGAGGCCCCTAGACACTTCTATTTAAGAGGACCTCTAACACTTGTACAAGGGTTAAACATTTTGGAGAAATTAAACACCTTTGTGTATCAACCATTGTGAGAGTCTTCCTCCTTAGGGAGTGAAGTTCTTTTAAGCCTTATCTTGAATCTTGATTCAAGTGGTGGCATACATCCACTCATCTTCAAGGTTGCCATGGCTTCTTCTAGCCTAGCCTTGTAGAGGCATGCTTCTCAGATTTTTATCATTCTTTTCCTTTCCATTTTATGCTTTCTTCTTTCTTTGTGTGTGACTTGGGTTTTACTCTTTTTATGTGTTGTCTACACTTATTTGTTTCGAATCAATCCATTCTTCTCTTCTCTAGAACCTTAGAAAGGAACTTTCACATCTAGATAGCTGTCAACACCAAATTTCGTCCAGTTAAATAAATAATAGAATAAATAATAATAATTTGTTTTTTAAAAAAAAAGGGTCAAAAATAAAAAAATTAAAAAAATATAAAAAAATATAAAAAAATAAATAAGTTTTCTCTTTGGTTTTTTTTCTTTGTCTAAATAATAATAATAACAGGATAATAATAATAATAAATAAATAAATAAAAAGAAAAAATCTTGTTTTAATCTTGTATGTATTTTCTTTTGAGGCTTTGTTTCTATTTTAGCCCAAAATACTCTATATACCCACACCGTTTTTCCTGCAACTAATGGCAGCCCAACATTTAATTTTCACACCCCCACTATATGCTGTCATTTTTGCTCCAAATTAAGAAGTTAGTCTAATAATTAGAAATAGAATATGTGCTAATATTTAGAATTATTTACTATGATTTTCTGCTCTTTATTTTATGACACCTCCTTTTCCAAATGAGGAAAATATTAATATGTTTCTCAAGAATATCTTTTTTGTAATTATAATTAATCTATCCTAATCACGTTTGATTTTGTGCTCTGATTTTATGACACTTTTTTTTTCAGATAGAGAAAATAGTAATATAATTCAAAACAATATCTCTTTTAGTAATAATATTAAGACCAGTTCTTGCCTTTTAAAACTCGTTGTAATTAAGGCAGACCTTTATTACGAGATTACATTAGATTTATAATGTTGTGCATATAAACCCATCAGAAAAAGAAGAAAAAGATTAATTTTTTCTCTCTCAAAAAATTTCTAGAGACCTCTCTCACCCTAAGCACATATTCTCTTTTAACCCTCTCACATAAAAAACCCACTCACCTTCGATCGCCACCCGCACGTGCTTCTTAGTGTTCCAACGCAACTATTGTAAGTATGACCTCCCGTTCAGGTTCGCAAAATTAATTTTTATTGTGTTATGCAGTATTTCTCGAGATGTGTTTTTGATCTTGGTTGAATTTGATGTTTTCACTATTTCTTTTTAATATGGAAAAAAACATTATTGTCATGCTTTTTGGGGTTCATTAGTTTTATAATTAAGGTTTTGTTGATTGCTTTGGGTTGTGAACGTTGTTGCGTGAATAAGTTAGAGATATCATGTTTTGACATTGTATAAATATGTTGTGCCATATTTTTTCATGTTAAGGGTTGTAAAACTTTTTCATATTAAAATAATATGTTTAATCCTAAACATTATTTCCTAATTTTTTATTTATTTATTTTCGTAATGTTTTCAAAATTGTGGATATATAATAGTCACATTTTGTTGGGTATCAATGTCTTATTTTGGAATTTTTTTTAAGGAAGTAATAACAAATAAATAATTTAAATACCCTTTTAACTTTTAAAATGTATAAGTGCTCGTGTGACCGCTCGCGTCGACTTAGTACTTAATGCCTTCGCTTTTCTATAAGATTACTAAAAAAATATTAAAAAAGACTGATATCAACATCTTCGAACAAATTGTTTTCAAAAAGTCTTTTTCACAAAGAACTACGTGACCCTGATTCTCCATTATGAATGGAGATACGTAGGAGAGAGGAGTAATCTTTGCCGGGCCCAAAAAACAAAAAATCTTTTTTTGTTTCCTTTATTTTTCTTTGTCATCTTTATTTTATTTTTATTTTTTTATTAATTTATTAATTTATTAATTTATTAATTTATTAATTTAATAATTTAATAATTTAATAATTTAATAATTTAATAATTTAATAATTTATTAATTTATTAATTTATTAATTTATTAATTTATTAATTTATTAATTTATTAATTTATTAATTTATTAATTTATTAATTTATTAATTTATTAATTTATTAATTTATTAATTTATTAATTTA
>Ga0214544_1006743_pt1 | contig 20895 bp, 16 predicted proteins | sample CNSS3metaG_FD_160074 | JGI IMG/M metagenome (GOLD analysis project Ga0214544, IMG submission 160074) | Root nodule microbial communities from cowpea collected in UCLA plant growth center, Los Angeles, California, USA - CNSS3 | ecosystem: Host-associated > Plants > Roots > Nodule | place: USA...
TCTTCTTCTCTTGAGCTTTGTGAAAGGAACCTTCACATCTAGATAGCTTGCTATCTTAATGTCCAGTGGGGATTTCACTTAGTTTTCTTAATCAACTCACACCATATTCAATAATCTTAAAAAGGAAACAACATAAGCCTTCATCATTTAAGAAGTCTTAAAGACTCACCTTGCCTAACCTGGAGGTCCACTTGTGATTGATTTCCTCTACCACACTTTGTTCAAGTTGCATAAGTTCATTCAATCACCATGAGTACATATTCTACATATAGTCCTAGGTTGCATAAGCATAGTAGTCATGAGTTGCATCATACATTTCATAGTGACATTCCATTCTTTGGGAAGGATATAGGACCAATATCATTTAGAGATTGGATGTGGGATACCGAGAAATTGGTGCAACCATTGTTTAGTAAATATAGTCAATTTGACATTCTTAGACATGTTACTTCTAGGTTTATCAGACGTGCATCCGAGTGGTGGCAAGAGAGGCAATATAGAGTGAAAAAGGGGAGAAAATCATGCATTAACACATTTTCTGAATTAAAAGCATGCATGTGGAAACATTTCATTCCCCCTACATTTAGGATAACTAGAGAGCAAAAATCTAGGATAGAAAACTTCATTGACATAGGTGATGCATTCATCCAAAATCTTGCTAAGTTTTCTACACTAGAAAAAGATTTTAAGAACAATTTGGATTTGCTCTTGAGTGAACAAAGAGAAAGAGAAAAACAAAAGAGAACAGGAGAGAAGCTTGAAAGGTTTCGCGAGTTTGATATGCAAAGAGTAAAAGAAAAGCTTGAGAAGCTTCGTGCCGAGAAAAAGAAAAAAGAGCAAGAGGAATATGAGAAAATTGAGGATTTGAGAAAAGAGAAGGAGGAAAAAGAAAGAAAAGAGTATGAAGAAAAAGAGAGAATAAGACAAGAGGAAGAATTAAAAAGAAAAGAGGAAGAGTTAAAAAGGAAAGAAGCGAAGGAACTATTGTCTAGGGCAGTAATGATACAACATCCTTGCATAAACCTCAAGATCAAGATTCCAAAAGGGAGTGCTTCAATCTATACATTCTACCTTATCTTCCATTAATTCTTTTGTCTTGGTTCTTTCAAAAAATGTTTTTCCACCTTTATTCATTATTTCAAACTTCTCAAAAGATTTTTCAAAACTAAACTTTGACTTAGAGTTACGTTTTAGGTTTCAATTAAGTCAAAGTGAAAATCACAATTTTTGTGAAATGGGCCGAATCTCACATTTTTCAAAACTTAAAAGCCCATCTTCACACATTTTTTGTCAATATCTACTGCATGATCTTTATGATTTTATTGAAATTATATTTGATGATTGTTGCAGATATGTTTTTGATCCTGGCAGAACCCAGCTTTAGTTGTTGTGAGCCTTAAATAATCCTCTTGATCTAAGGTCAGATCCTCTTCAAGTGGGAGGGGATGATGTGATCCCAACAAGGCTTATAGCTTGGGTCAACGCCTAGGCCCAAATCATGCTCAAGGCCCAATACATGGCCCACATGCACCTTCAAGCCCAAGCCCATCAAAGGCCCAATAACAAGGAGCATGCTTAAAAAGATCAAATTGGGCTTCATTCAAGATGGCCCAAACCCACATGGACTTCTCATACTTTTCACATGGGCCAAAGAAGATGTGAAGATTTGAAGAGGTGTCTCAAAGAGCAATAGAATAGCAATAATATTGGCCCATTGTTTAGGCTTTGCTTTCTAGAATAATAAGTTAAACAATGAGTAGTTCAATTGATAAAATTGGGCTTGACTAAGCCCAATAGGAGATTTGGCCATGAGCTATCAAAAGAGCCAAGGTGGACTAAGTGGAAGTCAACACTTCTTCCTACACCTCATGGATCCAAAGCATCCAAGGGTTAGGAATGCTTCCTCCTTTTCCAAGGCATCATCCAATGGCCAAGATCAAGCCTCCTTCTCCAAGCTTGATCTAAGGGCCAAGATCAAGGCCCACTCCATCCAATGGCTCTCCTTTATCATGTGTAAATGGCTTCATATAAAAGCCAAAATTTCACTCATTTGTAGACACTCTTGAAATTTTAAGCAATAGATGCAACTTGAGTTGAGAGCACTCCTCCCTCTATTGTCTTTGAGAGTCACCACTTTCTAGAGATTTCCTCTCTCTACCTCTAGCCACCTTCCTTAGGCTAGCCTAGATTAGGAAATCCTATCACCTCTTTCACCTTCCATTGCTTGCAAGTGTCTTCCAACTTGCCTCCATTCCTTCATCCATTTTCGCTACACTTAGAGCTTCATGTCTCCACCAAGCTCCACCACAAGCCCTTAGGTCGATTATTGTGGGTTTATTGAATATCAGGGGGCTTTGATTTTGCTAATTATATTAAGGTTGTCGGCCTAAACCGACTACTTCCTTTGACGGTTTGTGTTACCCACATATTGTCTTAGGCAGGTTATTCTCCTAGATATTTATGTTACCGGTTCAAACCGGCTAGGCTTAAGTCAGCCTAGACTAGGCTAGTTACTTAAATGTTTTGGTGTATAGGTATAGTGATCGTTTCATTATTATTTTGTTAAGTTGACTTGATGTGGTACACCAGTCTCCCAACCTTAACCGACATAGGTGTCGGTCAAAGATGATATATACTAGGACCGATTTTATATATATATATATATATATATATATATAGATTATATATATATAGATTATATATAATATATACATATATCTATATATCTATATATATAATATATACATATATACATATATAATCTATATATATATATAATATATAATATATATATATATAATATTATTTTAATATTTAAAATTTATTGACGGGTTGGTAAGCCAAATTGGTTCATAACGGGTTTAACCCAAATGAGCCGGGTTCTTAACGGGTTTGGTTCAATTTTAATCCATACTGAAATTTGTACTTTTTTTTCAACCCGACCTGACCCGTGATGAGCCGGATTGACTCGCGGGTTATAACCCATTTTGACGGCTCTAATTATTAGTATCATAACTAATATAATAATAATAATAATTAAAATTATTATTATTATTATTAAGAATTATAATTATTATAAGTATAATTATTATAATTATAATTATTGTCATTATCAACTATAATTATAATTATATTTTTAACAACTTAATTATTATACATATCACTGATAAATTATATAGTCAATTTTATAATTTAATGCAAACAACTTTATATCCAAGTATTATTGGATAATCATAATATTTTCATTTTAAACAAAAATAAAATAAAATGTGTGTACTACGTATCAATAATTAATTATTATAAATTTAATGTCTACATTGATAACAATACCTTCATTTAGTTTTCTTTAAAAAATTAACATCAATCTTACATTATGTTTGCATTTTTGTTTAAGTTGATTATTGTGTGGACATTATTTTTATACGAGACCAAAGTTCTTAATATTCTTATATTTTATTTTAACAACAATATGTAGATATATGCATTTCATTTCAATATAATATATAACTCAATGTGCAATTTTTTTTTCTTCTAAATTCATATGCTAATATCTTTCAATATTTTTTTCTTTTAAACTCTCTATATTTATATGTGCTTTTATTTAAAATTTTAACATTAGCTTCTATCTACTCTTAATTAATTCATTATAAAAAACAATAGTAATGAATTATTTAATTGTTATTATATTATTTAAATATTTTATATATAATTATAATAATGAAATATAATAATATATTTTATACAAGACCATCTTACACAATACACCAAAATTTTACTTTAACAACGACAGTGCATATCCATTTCATTTTAATGTAATATGTACGTGTTTCTATCTAAAAATGTTAACATCAATTTCATGTTGTATTTACTTGTACGGGACCATATTACATAATATTTCAACACTTTACTTTAACAGAACATAATGAAGCAGATTATCTTAACTACTCCTTTGTTTAATGAAGGTTTCTCTTTGAGATTCATGGAGAGAATGAAGAACACACATGTTTTTTGTTATGCTATACAGTTGTCACGGTTTCAATATGTATAAATTTAATTTAATATAGTGCTTTTATAATCATGAATATATATTTGATTTGATATATTTAATTAGTTAGTCATATCAATTTTGTTTATATATATAATATTTAATGAAATGTTTTAGTTCCCAAGGACATGCAATAAATTCAAACCATCATGATGTACAGTTGTGACTCTCGGAATAATTATCATTATCCTACTTTGTTTATATTATATATACTTCTAATGTTTATCAATTTTCTACTTCTTCATTAGCAATCAAATTTTAACAATCTTCTGCATCTTCTCTTACCCATCTTTTCTTTTTTATAAACATATTTCAAATAAAATATTTTTTATAAATCAAGAAAATTAATATATTATTAATTAATGGTTTCGTATTCCAAAATTAAAATTGCTTACATTTACGAATTCCTTAATAAATATTAGTTAAATGATTTACATAAATGACTCAAATGGTTTCATATTCCAATATTATAATTGTTTCAATTGCATTGCAAAATCGACATATTACAAGATAATGTCACAATTATAACTGTTCAGGAAACAATGCAAAAGCGTGTTCCAACTTATGAAAACACAATTTCCAATAAAGATATTTTTAAATCTATTTCTAATAATATTTTTTTAAATAATCAATTGTTTTTCTTATTATTTGCGTCATAAATAGATTTTAGAATCTACGTTCATCATTGTACTGTTAATATCATATTTAAACAGGACAGGTGTGTATGCATTGGTCTTCTCTTTATATATTGGTATATATAAAATGTTATAGTTATAATTTTTAAAATAATATTAAGGGTAAGACTGAAATAACGAAATGTAGACACAAAGGAAGGTATCCTATTTATATATTGTTATAGATATTTTTTATTTTTTTATTTTTTTATTTTATCTGTTATTATTTATTGAATATTAAAAACAAAATTAATTACTATAATACTTTCATATTTACTGTATTATGTTTAACTTTTATTATAAATTCAATGTCTACGTTGATAACAATATCTATATGTATTTTTGTTTAAAAATTTTAACATCAATTTTAGTTACTCAAACTTTTAATAGGGACTATATCATCTCACAATATGTTTGTATTTTTTCCATTTTTCTTTAAGTTGATTATTCATATGTGTACAATACTTTTACATGGGACAAAAGTTCATAATATACTAATATTTTTATTTTAACAACGATATGCATATATGCACCGAACAAAAGTTTACAAAACATCTGATTATTATACCTTGCCGCCAAAACCACACCCTTCAGATTTATTCTCAAATGAAATCATTTCAATATTTCAATATAAATTAAATATAACTATAAACTATGTATTGTGTAACTATAGATTATATCAATATATAATACACCTAATCAATGGTCTTAAATAATTAAATAATAAAATAGATTGTCATAATTAACCAAAATCTAAATAATATATTTACAAATTTACATAAATTAAATCAATAATAATAATAATACTTTAATTTAGTTTTTAACTAATATAGTATATAATATTTAAACAAAATATCTACAACAATAATAACACAAAAAGATAAAAAATCCGTCCATATACACGGGTCCCATACCGGTATCTTGTATATCCGACTAAAAAATGACAACGTGATACTTAACAGCGTGGCCATCTTTAGCTTTAGCTTGATGAGCAAGGTTCGTAGTAGCGCTTCCTCGGTTTTCGAAGCTACACCTTATACTACACCGTTGGGTCAACATTGGGGCCCGCACCTCCGAACCACAGGCTTGTTAAGAAAACACCTTGGACGCAGTGGCGGATTATAGTGTAAGGTTAAGGGGTTATGGGCCCCAAAATTTTTAAATTTTTTAAAAAATATATCCAAAATTTTCTAATTTTCTTTAAAAATATGTAATTATAAATTCTAAAAAATATATATAATATATTATATTGATATGAAAATTAATTAAATAGACTTTTAATAAATAATAAAATATAAAATATACAATTAAATATAATAAAAAAAAATATTGAGATATTTTTTATATTTTCTTTTGTCATCTTTTAAGTCTTTCTCATATTTTACTCATCTTTCACATTTGTATGTTTTCTTTTATTTTGTTTCTTTAAATGGAAGTTTGACACAACTTTTTTCTTTTTATTCTTATTTTTTCATGTGTTCTCTTGATTTTTTAAGATAAAAATGTAATTCTCTCTTATTTTTTAATATTGAAATATTAGTTTAAAAATTAATATTTTTTTAATCTCATAATTTTTTTGTATATTTATATTTTTATAAATATAGAAGGAAAAGTTATATAAAATATGTTTTTTTATAACCTTTTTTAGTTTTTGCTTGATTATCATATAATTTTTTTAATTGTTGTCTCTCAATTTTTGATTAAATTTTAATAAATTATTTTTAGTCTTAAATTTTTTTAAATAAATATATTGATGAAAAATAAAATATTATATTCATTTTTTTAAAGTGAGTAAAGGAAAAATATTTATAAAGATGGAAACAAAATAGATTTATTTTTTTACATTTTCAAATATGATAATAAGATTTAATGATCCAATTAGATGAATCATTTTTTAATATTTGAAGAATTATAGATTAGAGTTTCATATTAATTCTTTAAAACTTAACAACAATAAGACATTCTCAAATATAAAAATATCCAATAAATAAAAAAGTAAAATAGAAAAAATTAAAAAAATTTATTTAAAATAGATTATACATCTCGTACGACTTAAAAACCGTAACTTTTCTAAATAAAATTTCAATACTTAATTATATATATCTTTATTAAATTAATAACAATTATTAAATATATAAATTTTAAATATATTATTTTTTTCCTTTTAAATATTTTGGTGAAGATCCTGTACGGGGCATAGGTTCGGACACCCAGCCTCTTCCATACCAATTCCAACATATGCCTTAGTGTAATTTCCCGCTCACTTACGCTGTCGCTTTCGCCTTGCCGACTGAGAACAGCAAAAAAGTTGTTCTAGTCGAATACGCTGGAGGTGCCTATTGCATGTGTTTTTTGTTCTTCTTCGATACAATGGCTAGGTGAGTTCAGAATAAGTGATTCTTAACACTGCCAGCAAAAGATTTCGTTTTGAAGTTGGATAGATACGTTTTGTTTCAAAAAGCTGCTTCCTTTCTTTTTTTCTTATGTGGGTGTGACGGTTGAGTTTTGAGGAAAAAGAGATTCTGTGCAGTATAGGGTATGCCAAGGTTTCTTTTTTTTTTTTTTTCATGTTTTGAAATTATTGTTTGTTGTGATATTCCCATTTGTGGCTTCTGTGTGATAATGGGGCGGTGTCTTGCGTTCTTGCAATGTGCGAAGGTTAAAAGTTAGGAAGTGCTGCACAAGGATTTGATATTCTTTTGGGAGTTTGAAATACACCCATTAATAGTAGTGAATGTTTCAATGAAGCAGTGTGGAGACTTGCTGGGGCTTCATAGTTACTTATGTCAGTCAGTGAAATTACAGGGGTAAACTGTAATAGAAGTTGTGATGAATATGGACAATGAGTGAAATTGGTTTGCATCACATGATATTGATAATCCTTGAAAGAAACTACATTTTGAGCTTTGAAGTTGTTTTTATTGTTTTTTGCCTTTCGATCCTCAAATAAGCCTCTTGTTAAAACAGTTTTTTCTAGAGGGAATATGAAGAGTGAAATCTACATTACGTTCTATTGAATGTTATGTCTGTCATGCGTCAGGAGCAGGATTTCTTCCCTATTGGGTGATAAGGTATAAACAATCCTTGGTTGCGGATTGGGTGGGAAAAAATATTTCTTCTGCTTATGATTTTATTTAATGTCGTTGTACTACGTAACATTACTCATCTTCACCTTGCCCTTGCATGTCTATTTTCTGTTTTTGGCTCATAACACTTTACCAATGCATTGTGTTTTGTTCCCGCGATTCCCTCATATTCTGTTACTTCTTGCATGATTTTCTTTGTTTATCCATGGTTGGTATTCAGAATATGAAATTGACATTCTTAAATAACTGAGTGTTTTGTCTTTCAATGATAGAAGGAATCAGGTTCATCCACCTATGCACGAATTATGTGAGTCCTTTCAATGATGAAATGTTGATGTCGTAATAGTTTATGTCCGCATACCTGCTACGGTTCCTCAACAAAGAACCTTTTAGGGCTTGCTGATTGATTTTTGTTTTCTAGCTGGCATTTTTTATCTGTATCCAGTTAATGTGTTAAAATTTCTTCATCTATTTTTGTTTGTTGGTTATGGAGTGAAGTGATTACATAGAATACATTTGTTAATTTGTTCTGCAGGAGCTGGCTTATTGACGTTGGAGGATTTGCAAAGAAAGTGAAGAACACTACTCTATCTTCAGCCGATCAAATCAAGGATTGTGGGGCATATCGAGAATGTCCTAACTGTCATTATCGTATTGATAACAGTGATGTATGTGTGATGGAATTCAGAATTATATTCATAGCTTACTCAAATTGAAACATGCACTATTAATACAGTATTAGAAGCAACCTTTGCTCTTCATGTTACTACTGATTTCAGTATGAAATGTGCTTGTGAAACAGTTTGCATACTTTACTTCTGTACCTGGATTAAATTATTGAAAAAGCTTAGCACGAGTTTGAATGATAGCAGATGTTTCATTACGAATATTTTTCTGCATACAGGTTTCTAGTGAGTGGCCAGGCTTTCCTCTTGGTGTTAAGTTTGATCCTTCTGATGTAGAACTCTTGGAACATTTAGCAGGAAAATGTGGTGTTGGAAACACACAGCCAGATATGTTTATCAACGAGTTCATCTCAACTCTTGAAGGAGACCAAGGTATTTGCTGCACTCATCCAGAAAATCTTCAAGGTAAGAATTCTCTGACCCTTTACCTTTCAATTCAAATATATAAACTTTTGCACTCTTTCCGTTATACTTGATTGATAAATGAACTGGTAAAATAAAGTCACCTGTCATACCAGAAAAGTACGTGGAAGGAAGACTGATCAAATACTTTCTTACCTGTGTAAGTGACAAGGGATGCCCCTTGTGGAATGGAGTATGTAGATATATCATTGAATGACCCGCTAATTTAATTAGAATTCTTTCTGCACCTCAGAATTCAATTCAATTTTCTTAAAATTTTACTTTTGAAAAGGTTAAATAAAGCAGAATATTATCCATAATGTTAAAAGTTTAAGTTCATCAAATCTCAATATCCCCCTTTAGATCTGATCCTAATCAAGATTCAAGCCATGCTAATTGATAGATATGTTTAATACTTCAGTGATAGGGGTTGAAGGAAGGCAACCTTCTTTGATTGCCAAAAACATTAGTTACTGCTATTCATGATTATCTTTTTATTATAATTTAATCCCTAAAGGTTTTGGCTATTGTCAAATTTTGTCTCTTTGTTTCTTCAGGTGCTAAAAAAGATGGGAGTTATTTCCATTTCTTTCACAAGACAATAAATGCTTATGCAACTGGTCAAAGAAAGCGTAGAAAGATTCATCATCAACAGGGTTTGACTGAAGAACATTGGCATTGGCACAAGACAGGTAGGACGAAAGCTATAATACAAAATGGAATGTGCAAAGGCTTTAAGAAAATCATGGTTCTTCATGTAAGATCTAAGAGTGGGTCCAAACCCTTCAAATCCAACTGGGTAATGCATCAGTATCATCTAGGGACGGAAGAAGAAGAAAAGGAAGGTGAGTATGTGGTTTCTAAAATTTTTTATCAACAGCAAAAGCAAACTGAGAACAATGAGGACAATCCAATGGTTGAAGTTCCTGACAATATAGTGTCAAGAACCAGTCCAAGGACTCCAAAACCAAATCCTCCCCATCCACCACCTCGTGTAGGAAACTCTGTTGATTGTGATGATTGTATCTATGAAACTATACGTCTGCCTTCTGGCCAGGTGAGTAAACTATATTTGATGCATATTAGTTAAATATGATTATTAGTTTCACTATATGGTTAATTATCTTTTAGAAAAATCAAACGGAAAAGAGTAATCAAGCATAATATTACCAGTGAAAACAGCCAGCATAAAACAGTTTTCCGTGTCTTGATTTTCTGTGAAGTTTGTTCTAATTCTAGTGAGTAATGAGTACATAACTTGTGCAACAATTTTACTATTTTTTTACCGTCTACCTTTGGCTTACTAAAATTCACTTTTTTTTTCTTTTTGACGAACTAGACAATTCTTGGAGAATCACATGCCCCTATATCTGATGTTCAGGACCTAGACAATTCTGCATGTTTACCTGGCGAATCACAAGCTGAGGAACACACTGAATATGATGGCTTGGACGACATATTATTGTGCAAGGAAATCTTAGACTCTTCTGCTCTGTTAAATGATTCTGGATTGGACTCCAGCAATCTCTATGACTTAGCATTCTATGATAACCAAATAGCTAGAAATGATAACGAATCTTGTGGAATATCTGTCCTGGATACGCTGGAATTAGACACTCCGGACTTTGATCATTCTGTAAGCATCTTATTCCCCTTGTTGACTCTACTTTTTATTTAGAGTTCTGCAACTTTCTAACATACTGTCATTTTCATTGTGTCAGAATTTGAATTTTTATTCTCAATACAGATTATGAAGTTGATGGGCATTCTTCAATTGAGTGGATGGGCAGATTATGAAGTCTTTTTGGTACTAAATCGAGAAGTTGTTTCACTCAATTGCACCCTTTGTTTCTTTCATCTTCAATTGCAGTGGTTTTTCCTCTTTCGGATGCCGCAAATATAGGGCATCAAGTTTGTTTTCATCATGTGAAAATGCTTTTGTCCTTGTGAGCCGAAACGATACTGCCTTTGGTTACGAAACTCAAACCTTTTTTGTCAAATCATGTAGTTAAAGCTCAATCTAGCTAGAGCTGGACTTTTGGCCTTCATGTGGGGGTTATTTGTGTGAATCTTGTTTTGAGGTGTATTTATCCGAAATGTTGTATTCGACTCTGAACTATATTTAGTAGATGTGAAGATGATAGCGGCCCAATTGGAATATTGTGAACATATAATTAATACCTACATTAGTTTCCTGTATATGAACAAATATGCTCTGCAGTAAAGAGAGATCTGCTTAAACTTATTTATTGGACACATGGTGATGTCCGCATTATGGTAATAAACTAGAAGACTTGTGCTAGAAAATACTAACTCTTGCCAATAACTTAGTCGTGTTCTTAATTAACCTGGAGAAATATGTTAAAAATACAGTCTGAGTGCACGGGAAGTGATTTATTTGAATTAGTAAAGTTTTTCGTAAACAAAATGATTATTTTATTGAATTTGAATTTATTTTTGTTGAAATTTGAGATGTTATTTAATGTTTTCAATTTCCAAGAGAAGCAAACATGGAATGTAAGCAAGAATAATAGTGAGACATAAGGGATAACAACACATGATTTATACTAGAAAAAAAAATGTCTAATTCAATCACTTTAACCCAAGTCAAACTACAACGATGAGTTCATCATGAGTAGAGAACCCTTGCTCCAAAAAGACTTAACTTTTTTATTTTGTATTTATTGGACTTAAAATTAGGATACACTTTTATTTTATGTTTTTACAATTAGTAAATTGTGGAATAATTATTTAGTGGGTTCATTGAAACCTAATTACATAATTTTTCAGTTAAGAAAAGATGGCTTAAGGTCTAAGAAAAAATAGTATTAATATACTTTTATTAAATTAAGGATTAAATATGTTTTTAGTCCTTTAACTTTCAGTAAATTTTGGAATTAGTCCATTTCGAAATTTTGGATCAATTTAGTTCTTCATCTTTCGAAATACGTGAGTTTAGTCCTTTTGATCAAATTTTGTTAGGTTTATTTAATGTTTCGTACGCATTTCAGGATTGTATTTGGGTTGTTTATATTGTTTGACACATTTTTGCTTTAATGTTTAGTCAAATACTATTATGAAACGTGCTTGAAATGTCAAATAAACTTGAAAAAATTTGATTAAAAGGACTAAATCTACGTATTTCGAAAAATGAAGGACTAAATTGGTCCAAAATTTTGAAATGGGCTAATTCCACAATTTACTGAAAGTTAAGGGACCAAAAACATATTTAACCTTTAAATTAATTATAAAATTATTTTTATGAATAAAATTTAGTTAAATTATTATGAGCGACTCTTAATTTATGGTACTGAAAATAATATTTAATGAGATAACAACTTTTCTCATTAAACAAACCAACCATATTGAGCGACCACCTGGCTCCCGCATCGCCCTGTCAGGCGAGGATCTAGACCCCAGAGTAGGCCGGGATGTTCATCTCGAACCAGTTAAGGAGACCTCCCCTCTAGAGCTTCCCAATGGCCATTCTATCAACCTAGGCACTGGTTTGAACTCCGACGAGCGTGCCATCATCACACCCATCCTCACCAGCAACACAAACCTTTTCGCCTGGTCAGTCGCTGACCTACCTGGGGTGGACCCTCTAGTGGCATCCCACAAACTATCCATCTACAAATAAGCTCGCTATGTATCCCAGAAAAAATGCAAACTTGGCGAAGAGCACCGACTAGCAGCTAAGGTTGAAGTCGACAAGTTACTGAACGCAAGATTCATAGAAGAAGCTCAGTACACCACTTGGCTTTCTAATGTAGTCTTTGTGAAGAAAGCCAATGGCAAATGGCAGATGTGTGTAGACTACACGGATCTGAACAAGGCTTGCCCTCGCGATGTCTACCCCTTACCCAACATCGATCGACTTGTTGATGGTGCGGCAGGGAATAAGGTGCTTAGTTTTTTGGATGCATATTCCGGGTACAACCAAATCCCCATGGCCGTATCTGACATGCACAAAACCGCCTTCATCACGGACGATGCCAACTACTTCTATAGGGTTATGCCTTTTGGTCTCAAGAACGCTGGAGCAACCTACCAACGGCTGATGGACAAGGTTTTCAGTCATCTAATGGGACAATGTGTCGAAGTATATGTTGACGACATGGTTGTCAAGTCTCCAAGCCACCACCAACACGCCAAGGATCTACCGGCGGTCTTCTCTGCGCTGCGCCAATACAACCTTCGCCTCAACCCAAACAAGTGTGTATTCGGCGTCGACCAGGGTAAATTCCTTGGTTTTATGTTAACCCAGCGCGGCATAGAAGCCAATCCCGAAAAATGCAAGGCCATCATCGAGATGCGTAGTCTTACTACCATCAAGGAGGTCCAATGTCTCATAGGCCGCCTCACAGCCATTTCCCGCTTCCTACCCAAACTGGCCGAACAAACCCAACCCATAGTCCAACTCCTAAAGAAATCCACCCGGTTCACGTGGACTGATGATTGTGAACAAATCTTCCAAAGACTGAAAACAACCCTAACCTCCCCACCTATCCTCCACAAGCCGGACACCCGTCAACCCCTCCTCGTATACATCACAGCCACTGACCACACCGTTAGCGTCGCGCTCGTTCAAGAAACAGAAGGCACGCAACACCCTGTCTATTTTGTTAGCAGAACGTTGCAGGATCCTAAAACCAGATATCAAATGGTGGAGAAGTTGGCCCTATCATTGGTCCACGAAGCCCGCCGCCTACGCCCATACTTCCAAAACCATAGCATCACCGTTAAAACCGACTACCCAATCCAAAAGATATTGCAAAAACCAGATCTAGCCGGACGAATATCATCATGGGCCGTTGAGCTGTCAGAATTCAACATCCTCTATGAACCCCATGGCCCCATTAAAGCCCAGTGTCTCTTAGACTTCGTCAACGACCTCAAGCACACACCCACAGAGGACCATGTAGATGGTTCCTCAAATCCAAAAGGTGCCGGCGCTGGCATCGTGTTAGAAGGCCTTAACGACATCCTCATCGAAAAATCCCTTCACTTTTCCTTCAAAACATCAAATAACCAAGCCGAATATGAAGCTATCCTCGCCGGCCTTTCCCTAGCCCGCGAGGTAGGTGTCAAGATGTTAACGTGCAAAACCGACTCCAAGCTCACTGTAGGCCACCTAAATGACGAGTTCCAGATTAAAGACCCGATCCTTCTACAGTATTACCATCTGGTCCGTGCAGTCATTCAATCCGTCTTTGAATGAGTCCGCATCGAACACATCCCAAGGACCGACAACATCAGAGTCGACATCCTCTCCAAATTGGCCATCACCAAGTTAAAAAGCCGTCACCGATCCCTATTACAACAAACATTATCTACGCCCTCCATCACACATACCTGTCAAAACCTAACCCACGCCCCAACTAACAACATCAACCCCTCCCAAAGCCATAACTGGACCACCCCCTATATCCAATACCTCAAAACCGGTAACCCCCCTCAAGATGCGGACAAAACTTGGCTGGCTAAGGCCGCCAGGTACACCATGATAGGCGATGACCTCTACAAATGCGGATACGGCCAACCCCTCCTTAAATGTGTCACGACAGAACAAGCACAATATATTATTAAAGAGCTACACGAAGGCATTTGTGGCTATCATTCCGGCGCACGTACCATGGCTACCAGAGTTCTTAGAGCCGGATACTTCTGGCCGACTATAGAAGCAGACTGCCAGGATTATGTCAGAAAGTGCAAACCATGTCAGAAACATGGCAACCTTATCCACCAGAAACAAGAATAACTACACCACATACTATCCCCATGGCCATTCGCTAAGTGGGGAATGGATATTCTCGGCCCCTTCTCACCCGGCAAAGGCAGGTGAAATTCCTAATTGTAGCCGTCGACTACTTCACCAAATGGATAGAAGCCAAACCGCTAACCACCATCACGGCTCAGAAAGTTCAGCAATTTGTTTGGAAAGATATTATATGCAGATATGGTGTTCCACACACCATCATCACAGACAATGGCCGACAATTTATAGATAAAGAGCTAGCCAAGTTCTACACTGGCCTGGGCATCAAACACATCACAAGTTCTGTAGAACATCCACAAACAAATGGACAAGCAGAGGCGACAAATAAAGTTATCCTAGTGGAGCTACGCAAGAGATTAGATACCGCCAAAGGCCGATGGCCCGAAGAGTTAGTAGAAGTGCTATGGGCTTACAGGTGCACCCCTCAATCATCAACAAACGAATCCCCATTCAGCCTAGTTTACGGTGCAGACGCCATGATATCGGTTGAAATTAGCGAACCATCCCTATGCCGAGAACTATACGACCCAACCCACAACCACCAAAACATGGCTATGCATCTCGACCTCCTACCTGAACTCAGAGAAAAAGCCCAGATACGCAATTTAGCTGCCAAACGACGAGCTGCTAGAAAGTACAACACAAACTTATGTCCACGATCGTTCGCAATCGGGGACTTAGTATGAAGAATGGACAATAGTGCAAGAAAGAAGGATGGCAAATTCTTCGCCAACTGGGACGGCCCATACCGCATACGTGAAGACGCAGAAGGAGGAGTTTATCGCCTTGAACATTTATCCGGGGAAGAAATACCTAACACTTGGAATGTATCCCACCTCAAACTTTATTTCAGTTAAATGTACGCTGCAACAAGCCGAACACTTGTAACCCTGGGTGTACTCTTTTTCCTTACCTGGTCTTTTTCCCCTAAGGAGGGTTTTGGCCAGGGAGGTTTTAAAGAGGCACCCCATATTCAATAAATAAAATGAAGGGTTTTCAACTATACAACTTTCCTACGTTTTTACTCTAATATTCGTTGAAGTTCCCCACTCTTACCACAAGTAAGCGGCTTGGGTCGAACACCCTTAACTTGTGCTTAATTCGTTTAAGTTCCCCACCCTTACCACAAGTAAGCGGCCTGGGTCGAACACCCTTAACTTGTTCTTAATTAATTTAAGTTCCCCACCCTTACCACAAGTAAGCGGTCTGGGTTGAACACCCTTAACTTGTGCTTAATTTGTTTAAGTTCCCCACCCTTACCACAAGTAAGCGGTCTGGGTCGAACACCCTTAACTTGTGCTTAATTCATTTAAGTTCCCCACCCTTACCACAAGTAAGCGGCCTGGATCGAACACCCTTAACTTGTGCTTAATTTGTTTAAGTTTCCCACCCTTACCACAAGTAAGCGGCCTGGGTCGAACACCCTTAACTTGTGCTTAATTTGTTTAAGTTCCCCACCCTTACCACAAGTAAGCAGCCTGGGTCAAACACCCTTAACTTGTGCTTAATTTGTTTAAGTTCCCCACCCTTACCACAAGTAAGCAGCTTGGGTCGAACACCCTTAAGTTGTGCTTAATTCGTTTAAGTTCCCCACCCTTACCACAAGTAAGCGGCCTGGGTCGAACACCCTTAACTTGTGCTTAATTCGTTTAAATTCCCCATCCTTACCACAAGTAAGCGGCATGGGTCGAACACCCTTAACTTGTGCTTAATTCATTTAAATTCCCCACCCTTACCACAAGTAAACGGATTGGGTCGACCACCCCTAACATACAATCGATCGCGTCACACATACACCACATATCATCAAAACTCGACATACATAATAACATACAGAACATCAATCGCATTAAGCATAAACGCAAAGTGTACCAACGTAAAGTAATGTATTAGCTATTATAGACATAGGCTCAATAATATTTTCAAATCAATAAAGATTAAAGTCCTATTCTGCCGCATCAGGAGCCACCGCCTCAGCATCGCCCGCCTCCTTCGCCTCTTCAGCCGCCTCCTTCTCCTCCTCCTCATCCAGACTGCTCTCACCTTCCTTGACAAGCTTTCCATCAATAACATCCTTGTTCATATCAAACTTCGAGTCCGTAATGTCGACCTCCCCATGGAAAAAGGCTGCTTGACGTAGTCCTTTCTCAAAGCCGTTAATGTGTTCTTGTATGATACAATTTTTCAGGTCGTCAAGCTCACCGATAGCACCGTCATACTTGTCCTTAAGTTCGTCATAATCTTCCTCCAACTCCCCTATTCTCTTGTTCAATTTTTCCTCAGAATCCAAACAGCGGACCCTCCACGTCGCCAACCTCTTTTTCTCTACCTCCTAACGTTCCTTCTCCTTCTCCAACACAACCTTCTCTTCCTCAAGCTTGTCGACTTTTCCCTGCAGCTCTTCCACCTTCTCCCGGCCTCCTTCCTTCACCTCCCGCCGATATAAAGACCCTACACGGTGACTTAATATCAAGGCTTTACTCCCAAATTCCACCATTGTCCTCACGATATGATCTGCCTCCATACCATCAATTGAGTTTATAATGGTATCTGGGAGGTTGATCGCGATATCTTTTCTCACAGATATCTCCGGAAACTCAATTAAACCAGACTTTGATCCTTTCTCCCCACTGGCCGACCCCGCCCCGAGCAAGACCGCCCTCACTCTCTTCACGTCCTTCCCCTTGCCGAGTCGAGGCAGCAACTCAACTTTCCTTTTCGTCCCACCATGTACATGTACTTCCACCACAGACTCTTGCAGATTGGGAACGTCACCTTTCCCCGCTGCCTTAGCCTTAGCGGCCATCTCCTTCCTCAGCGACTGGAAGAGCGCCAAGTTCTTCTTCCCAGATTGCGCCATGTGCCCTACAATGATATATTAAACCCCAGATTAAAACAACTTAGAATCATTAACACAGTTTAAGTAACAAACAGATACCTTCAATATCTATAATCGGATCTACCGAATTATAAACTCTAACTAAGCCCTTAGTGGGCAACTTATCAACAAACTTCATTAAGATCTCCACCACCTCCTTATCCCCCGCCGATAACTCATCCATCCCCATATCCTTGTACCGAGAAGGGGTACCCGTCCAGCTAAATGGGAATTTTGTACTCCCATCTGCGTTCAAGAAATAAGGTTTGCCTTCTTCCTTCACAACAACTTTGAAGTACCCGTCCTTAAAGTGCTTGAAAGACTGGGAAAATGCGTCCAGTCTGCTGATACTAGGACAACTTATTAGAGACAACCAAGTAGTTGGCTGGCGGGGTCTGGTGTCATAGAAGTACAAGAAAGCGTAAGGAGAAGGCTCCAGGTATAGAGATTGGCACAAGACGCGAAAAGCTTGCAAGTAGGCCCAACTATTCGGGTGCAACTGTGTAGGTGCCACATTCAGTGCGCACAATACACCCATAGTAAAACCATCTAACGGTAGCCACACATGTAGCTGAGAAAAATGACACATATACATGTAGAAGAACTTCTCCGTAGTCTCCTCCTGCCCATGACATACACGGTCAATAGCGCTAACTCTCTCCAAGGAAACGATATTCCCACTTACACCCTTTGAGATGACAGGTGTACAGTTTAACCAGGAGTTCAATAAGCGAGACTACCGGAACAAAGATGATTGATTGCGGACGTCGGCAGCCGCCCATCCATAACCGCCTTTGGCCGGCCAGTCACTCTCGGCCAACTCCTCAGGGGGATCTTCTCGAACCTCCCTCACCGTCTCCATGGGGATCCCACTTACCATACCTTCTGAACTAGTACCCTCTTCATCAACTTGCCTACCTCTACTCTTCTCCGACCCCATACTCTCACTACTAGATGTGGACAACGATATACTATCGCTACTAGACATACCTTTTTTCGTGTTTACGGAAAGATGTCGGCTGAAATTGGGAACTAGTCGGACAATAAAATGCACACAAGACCTCTGAATACAAAACTCTCGCAAATGAACCAAGTAACCCCTCACTCGTTTTGAAATCTGTATTTATAAGCCAGAATCCCAAACGACGAAAACCCCTTCCCGCCAAAACAACAACTTATACCAATCGACACCATCATTACAAGAGACGTGACTCTTAAAAACGACAACACCAGAACTTTCTGATTTGACCCCTGAAACCCCTTCACCTACCTTCAAACGGTTACCACTTTTTAGCCTTAACACTGTTCATCACACTTAAAGGCTGGGGGACTGGTGTACCACACCTAGCCGGTTCCGCTAGCATACGAACACATATCACCCTTGACCGACAACTCATATCGGCCAAGGCTGGGGGACTGGTGAGCCAAACTCGACCAAATAAGTAAACGATAAATATATGCCAAAACAGTCAAGTATTTAGCCTAGGTCGAGTTGGCCTAAGCCTTACCAGATCAAACCGATAACCTAAACGTCTAGAGGAACAACCTACACAAGATAACATATAACCAACATAAGCCGTCAAGAAAAGTAGCCGGCCTAGGCCGACTACTCCAATATACTCAGTAAGATCAAGACCCCCAGCGTTCTATAGGTCCTAAGGGCCTAGGCTAGGGCCCAGGCCCACTTACAACCCAAAGCCCAAGCCAAGGCCCGGCCCATGGGATAACCAGACATAATTAATGCTCTATAAATACACGTGGACCCTAATAATTAAAGGTACGCATTCATTAATCACTGGTTTGACCTTTTGAGAGTTTTGACTCACTTGAGCTTCAGAGCCCCTTCTGCAGGTAACCCCTCCTGGATCCAAACCGACATGTACCAACCGGGAAGAGGCCAACTGAGGAGATAGCGAACTACATGGGTAAGTTGACGCTTGTGCCTGACTTATCTTGTTTGTTCTCTGCAGGAACATTACGAAAAAGAGGTTAGTTAGTTATCTGTATTATCTTACTAATGTATTATAATTCATATCTTCTTGTTTCTTTATCTTTGACTTCTCATCTACTAATTCTACTCCTTGATTCCTTGCTTTCTTCTTAAACATTGTTTTAATAGCTCAGTTTGACACATTAGTCAATATTCATAGTTTATTCTCATCTCTGATATGTTGTGCATGTGTATCACTCTCTCTATTTCAAGTGGTACTAGTTGGAATTTCTTCCTTCATAGTGCAAAAGTGCATCATTTTTACTTCTTGTTAATATTTTTATTTATATCATTTAAAATATTATTTTGATAATTTTTATATAATTATTTTTATTTTCTAACTTATTATCATAAGTGTAAATTTCATCCTTTTAATTTTATAAGGAAATTTTATTTATTATAATATAATAAGTTAATGTCATTGTCTTGAATTTTGTTTATCACCATCCAACATAGATTGAAGTTCAAGAGACGAAAGATCTATTCTAAATTTAAATTTTATTAGTTTAATTTTTTTTCTTTAAGTGATTTCGCTAAAGTAGTATTATTATAATATTTATTAGTTTACATAAAAAAAGATTTTTATTAGAATTTAGAGAAAGAAATGAAAGAGACACTTAAAATATTTTTAAACTGGACTACCTTTTTTTTTATTTTATGTTTTTATCAATTTTATTTTATTGTTTGAAAAATTAATAAATACTTTGGTTCTCATGAAATTTTGTTTGGTATTCTAATTTGAAATGTATACAATATAATTTATTTCTAAATATTTGATATTAAAAAAACAAGAATACTTTTTTTAAGTTTTATATAAAAACTAATTAATTGACATTGAAATAATAAGAAAATGGGTATGGATACGAGTATTTACCTATTACCCGGTGGGGATGGCAATGAGATAAAAGTATTATACAGATCAGACCATATTTTTGGCCCTCATTCTAATGTTTATTGATAAAGTTGATGTCAAATTTGGTTCATTAAAAGTTTGAAAATAAATTATTCCAAGTTACAAATTAAGGCCATAATTTGTAAATTCCAGAAAATTCTGTTTTGCACCCTTTAATTTTTTGATACACTCTCCTTCCAAAATGACCCGTACAGAACCTATTTCTGCACTCCTAATTTAGTAACTTTCACCTCTCCTACCACCCACAAAAGTAGTCCAACCACATCATGTTATGTGGTAATTAGGGATGGCAATGGGGCAAGGTGTGGACGGGTTTCTGATGAGTGCGTATTTTTGCCCTCATTTAATGTTTAATTCTGGGTATTTAATTGAATTTGTGTGCTTAAAGAGTGATTTAATTGATAATTCTGATAATTAGGTTGTTTGAGCTTGTGTGATAAAA
>Ga0214544_1006744_pt1 | contig 20895 bp, 15 predicted proteins | sample CNSS3metaG_FD_160074 | JGI IMG/M metagenome (GOLD analysis project Ga0214544, IMG submission 160074) | Root nodule microbial communities from cowpea collected in UCLA plant growth center, Los Angeles, California, USA - CNSS3 | ecosystem: Host-associated > Plants > Roots > Nodule | place: USA...
CAGGGTGGTGGAGCGTGTAGATACCCCAGACAACATGGTGGAGCATGAGGCCAACTCAGTTAACTTGGTGGAACGCCTACATAGCTCGGATAAGTTGGTGGAGCAAGTGGATTACTCAGATAGCTCGATGGAACATGTGAAAAGCTTGAATATCTCAGAATTTGAAGAAGAAAAGCTTCTAATCCAAAGGTTAGAGATAGCAAAAGGAGACTTGCAACAAAGTATTGAAAAGGAGGTTAGAGACAATTTAATTCTACAAGAAAGCGTAGAGAGAAGGAAACAGGCTTTGCAAAAGCGGCACTTGGAATTTGAAGAAGATGTTTCAAGTTTGCAAGAACATTTACGAGTTGAGAAGGATCTGAGAGCTGCACTCGAAGTGCAAGATGAGAAGTGGCGACTTGAAATGGATGAGGAGATTGAGCACATGGGTGTGGTCTAACCTTTCAAAAGGGAGTCAACCTATTGATAAGAACTCAGTTAACAACAAATCGGCCACAAAGACAAAGAACTCAATGAGTAACAAGTCGGTCAAAGAGAAGAACAAGTTTGCTAGTAAGGATGCAAAAACTGAGAGAGCATATAACAAGTTAGCCACAGGGAAAGCGAAGTACAAGTCGACCATAGATAAAGTGGAAGGGAAGTCAGTCATGAAGAAAGCGAAGAACTTAACTATTCATGAAAGGGACAAGCACAATGTGAGAAGAGTTATTGCACGTTGGAAGCCGTGATGAAGAATAAAGGAACAAAGATGGAGAATAATAGAAGCATTTAAGTTTAAGGGGGAGTTTTGTTGGGTTTTTAATAAACTTAAATGTATTAACCACTATAGGTAACTAGCCGTTGTAAGAAACTAGCCGTTGTGAGTTGTTAATGCACTAGCCGTTGGAGTCTAGGTAGTTAATGAGTTAGCCGTTTATAACCGTTTATAGCCGTTTATAGCCGTTGGGAGTACAATAGTAAGGAAATGTGGGTCTATAAATATATTATGTATTGTATGAATAAATAACAACAAGAGGAGGTGAATAAAGTTTTTTCACAGGATCATTTGAGTTGTTGTCTAACAAAGTGCTAACAGATCCATCTTTTGACTCTTCAAGGTTGGAGTTGAAGGAAGTGCTTTTCTGTTTCAATTACTTAAGTTTGTGGCCTGTGATAATCAATAAGTTACCAAATTTTTTCTCTTACCTAGTAGTGGGATTTTCTTGAGGAATATCTATGTGATTTTTATTTGATGATGTAATTCAAACTTAATTATGTAATTGGCTTTCCTTTTGTTCTTCAGGTCTCAAAAGATGTTTCCCTTCTGTCTAGATGGATGGCAATTGACCTTTACGTTCGGGAAGTGGATACCCTGAAATTTGAGCTATCCATGAAACGGTGCAGCGATAAGTTGTCGAAATTGGCACATGAAATTCTAGAAGGTTTTTTCTGTTTAGTTTTGTATTTGATGATATCTTCCGAATGCTAACGGGCATATCAATTATCTTTCTTTTACAAAATTTGATCCCTGCATCCTGTTTGTCATGAAGTAACACCTAAGTCATGTGCTCAGAAAATTGAAACACTTAAGATAGTTTCTTTGGTAGGTTAGATTATCATGTTAATTTAATTTCCTTTTTAAACCCTAACTATAATCAATTATGTAAATTTTGTTACATAAATGGTGATATTATGATCTTTGGATTTATTCTTGAGGCTTTGGTTACGCATTTAATCACCTCTCTGGTATTTTTTTATGCATTACTTCTTTTGACGCATCAAGGCATTTTCCTCTTGTCAAGGGATTTTGTGTCCTTGTACGAGCGGGTTAATCTTTTTGTAACAATGGTATCATAGTCTTGCAACGAATCTAATGTCTCGAGTTCGAACCTTGGGGAGGAACCTAATCTAACCAAGGGAGAGTTCTGAATTCACCTAGCCTCTGAAGGAAGGGCATTTCTTAAGGAATTTTGTGTTTTTGTACGATCAGGTTAATCTTTTCGGTTGCACACGTGTGGTAAAAGCTTTGAAGTCATAATTTGTTTCGTAGAATGTTCTTTTCTGAACGATTCGTATAATGAGGCAACAAAATCTACTTTTACATATGGCAAGTTTTCTTCCAGCATGACAATTGTTTGTTGAAAATATTTTAAACTTTGGTATAATATAATATTGTCTGATGCGGTGTAAGTGGAATGGTCATCCATTTGTTGTTCTATTTATGTACTTTCAATGTCTTTACAGGATTTACTGAAGATGTTTCGTTATGAATTGTTCCCTCTATAGTATGCTAGATCAAGATATCTCTGATACTCTTTTGATCCAATTTTAAGTCTTTGATGATTACTTCGTTTTCTTCAGAAGCTAACAATGAGGAGAATCACCGTGAGCATTGGAAAGAATCTAGGAGTATAAGTCAATTCAAATATTCTAATCAACAAGCTTCACCTCTTCCAACTAAACTTCCACCTGGAGCTCATTTACCTTCTTGTACTGGTATACACACAAATTTGCACAAAATTGTGTGTTTTTTTTTTTGTTTGTTTGAATATTGTGTTTTTTAATGGCAACGTCAATTTCATAAACATCTTGTCTCTTTTAATGTAATGTCCATTTTTCTAGAACCACACAAAAATACTTATATGTCATTTGTGGCTTCTAACTCTAATATTAATTAATTAAGGAATGATGCTCCTTGCTGATTACATGAATAAATGAACTGGAATTTGTCTATCTTAAAAATAACTTACATGATGTCATGCATGAGGAATAAAGTAAAATTTTATTAACATGATGACATATATAAATTCTACCCAATCAAGTATATTTTATTTATTTGATATCTAATAGAATGAAGTTCTAGTGTGTACGTTTTATTTCATGTAGAAAAAGGTGGATCTGAGCATCCCAGACTCATTCCAGGTGCTGATCACAAGCAATTCATTCCCAAGGTAGATCAATAGAGTAAATTTCTCAATTTTCCATTTAATCTTAGATAATACATGGCTAAACAAATTCCCTGATAGGGTGGCGAGATTTCAAGTTCAACTGAGAGCAGCAGTATCAATACCCGTTCACCATCACTAATGTCACCAAGTGCCAGTACTTCTTCATTAGTTTCAATGTCACGCTCTCCTTCTTTCAACTCTAGTCAACAACTTCTTGCTCAGAGGAAATTGTTTGCAGAATCCCAGATAGGAAGGACCAGTTTCCATAGGCTTTTGGAGCCAAAGCTCCCTCAGCATCCTGCAATTGCTCCTTATAGAGTTGTCCTTGGAAATGTAAAAGATAAGGTATATTACTTCATCAGTGCTTCAAAATTGGCCAGTTGGACCCATATATTCTGCTGAACTTAAAAGCATTATAACCTAACTTGTCATATATTTATTCCTATGCAATTTCCATAAAGGATTTAAATTAAACTCCAGTTTAACTTGAAAATGAAAAAAAGTGATATTGCATAGCCTTTTTTATTTGTTTGGGCTGGTTGAAAGTTCATTTTGGTTCAGAAGTGAAGTTGTTTTTGAAATAATTTTCTAAGTTAGAGAATCCAAGACCATTGTTCTTTTGTTTTCCTCTTGTTCGCTTCATTTTACCTTTAGGAAAAAGAAAGGTGATTATGAAATCAAGTGGGTAGAACCATTAAAGAATGTAATTATTGCAGAAAATGTTGTGGCAAATAAAGCTTTACGAAATTGATTTCAGCATATAGATATTTTCCGTATTATTTCTAGGTAAAGAGTGATGAAGTTTTGAACTTGAATCTTGACATTACAGACTTGAAATTCAATTGCAAAACGCCTTTATGTGGAACGACACATTGAATTCCCATGGATTATTAACTTACGTGCATTATTAGGAGTTGTTGTGGATATTTTGAAAATCGTATTGCTTGTGGTCAAAGACGGTTAAGTGCACTTATCTTCAGATCAAGCCTTATTTGCATTATTCCATGCTCTTTCATGACAAAGATTCTTATATAGACAACATCATATACGTCTGTATATGCATGTTAAAAATATAATTTTTCTAGTTTTGTTTGAATAATGTCCATGAAGGAATGGTATCTGGTGTGCCATTAAGACTAGTTCATATATACATTTTTATTGAATGTGCTGGTTTTATATGCTGTCCTATTACTTAGTAATAGTGTGCATCATCTGTTCCATGTGTTTAGCTTTTGAGAACTCGTAGACGGTTGGAGCTTCTTCTCGAGAATGGTCCATGTGAACAAAATCCTATGAATTATTATGAAACAACAGATCAGCTCTTGGAACCTTTGCTCCTTTGCTATGAATCTTTGGTACTTTTTCTTTTTCATACCTTTTACCCTCTAAGTTTAGCATAATTATCATTTACCTCTATATTTCTTCAGCAATCATGTGGATCTGGGGTGCTAGCCGATGGTCGACTTACTGATCTGATTCGAAGAGTCACTACTTTTGGCATGGTGTTAATGAAGCTTGACTTGCGCCAGGTAAGGCTTCAAAGTTTTTTCGTTCATTATTGATTGGATAGTAAGTTGTGGCCTGAAATTATCAGTGTGACAGGAATCTGGCAGGCATGCTGAAACGCTTGATGCAGTTACAAGTTATTTGGACTTGGGTACATACAGTGAGTGGGATGAAGAAAAGAAACTGAACTTCTTAACTAAAGAGCTGAAAGGGAAAAGACCACTGGTTCCCCCTAGTATAGAGGTGAGATTGTTAGAATGTTATACCAAATGCCAGTTTTGTATGTTATGTGTATCAAGTAGGACGGTTAGAATGTTATACACTGATTTTTTTCTTCATTCTGTTCTCCGGAGTTTCTGTTTTTAATTGGCCCCTTAATCTATTCTTTGTAGGTTGCTCCAGATGTTAGAGAAGTCTTGGACACGTTCCGAACTGCTGCTGAGTTAGGAAGCGATTCATTTGGTGCCTATGTGATCTCTATGGCCTCAAATGTATTATTAACTATTCTTGTACCTACAAATTATCACTGCAAAACATGCTAATCGAATTTTTGAAACACTTTGTGTATTACGAATTCCGTTGCCAAACTCCTCACAAACAGTGTCTTGTACTTTTCTTTTGCCCCTTCTTTCTTAGTGTTTGATTTTGCATGAAAAAAAAAAAAAAATCCTCTGTTTCTATATTCTTTGTATCTGATATTGAATACTTAGATGTCTAATATGTTTTCGTTGCCATTTTTGTTTGCATCTGATTATCAGGCCAGTGATGTTCTTGCAGTAGAGCTTTTGCAGAAGGATGCACGACTTGCTGTCAGTGGAGAGTTAGGAAGAGCTTGTCCAGGTGGAACGTAAGTGTGGAAATGAAATGTGTGTCGTAGTTTTCAGAAAACAGACCATAACCACTTGTGTTCAGCGGAAAAGTTGCAACTGTAACCACATTTTAAAAACCTTTTACCTAATTACAAGGGTTTTGATATGAAAAAATGTGCTTGTAAATTGTCAAGGGCTTTTAATTTTACTAACAAATGTGTCCAACATAGGCTGCGGGTGGTTCCTCTATTTGAAACTGTAAAGGACCTGAGAGGAGCTGGTTCAGTTATCAGAAAGCTCCTGTCAATAGATTGGTACCGACAACACATCATTAAAAACCATAATGGGCATCAAGAGGTACTTTCTAACCCCATATTCATTCCATTTATGTTGTAGTACTGTAGCTGTGATGTGAATTCCTGTATGGTATTATAAATTTGTCTATGCAGGTTATGGTTGGGTATTCTGATTCTGGTAAAGATGCCGGGCGCTTCACTGCTGCTTGGGAACTTTACAAAGCTCAAGAAGATGTTGTGGCTGCATGCAAGGAGTATGGTATAAAGGTTACTCTCTTTCATGGCCGTGGGGGGAGTATTGGCCGCGGTGGTGGCCCAACATATATGGCCATTCAGTCTCAACCACCCGGCTCTGTGATGGTGGGTTTTATAACGTAACCTTACTAGTTTGAACTTTCCCTTTAAAAACTTAGAACTGGATAACGTGAATTTATAATGTTTCAATAAATAATTTTTAGATGGTAATTTATTTTTATAAAATGTTTAAAATATTTTATGATAAAATATGTTATTTGTATAAATAATTTTAAAAAATTTAAAATTTCTCAAACTTTATCTCTCGAATATATTTTTTATTTTCATATTCTTTTATGGGTTCTAGACCTCTTCGACTTAACTTTAAATGTTACCCACTCGACAAAGGTCGGGTATTGCCGGCTCAACATCATTTTCCCAAAGAGTAGTATTATTGTGAGATTCAACAAATTTTTACAATTATTATCTTATCCTTCAATTTTTTATTTTTATTTTACAAATACAAAAGTTAACATTTTTCAATAATCAAAATATTCCTAAAAGTTGGTTCTCTTGTATAAATATAGCAAGTGGTGTCAAAATAATATTTTCCTTTACTCAATTAATGTTGGCAGCTTTCTTTTAAGTTATAGTTAGTCATGATTATTTTTTTGGTTGTTATCAACAAATTTTATTTATTTTTTGTATATTTAGTTTTAAATATTAATTTTTTTTATTAATATCAAACATTAGATGTCAATGAAATTGTTTTTGTAGTTAATTTTTTTTAATCGATGTTCATAAAGTGATTATATTTTTGTTGACATTGTTAAGATTATATATTTTCTATTGTAGATTAAGATTATTTCTTGATCCTTATCTATAACAATATATAAAGGGAATTCTCTTTTTTGTGTCCACTTTTCAAAATACCGATTTTACCCTTTAAATATAATAATTTATTAAATTTTTAAAAATTGATCGTTACTTTTACAAACTTTTTATAAAATAAGATGTCTCTCTTCTTCTTTATTTATCAATGATTGTTCTTTTATTTGTTATGATATATTTCACTTTATTTTTAATAAATATAATTTTAATATATATTAACTTAATAACATTATAATATTATCGCCTACTAATATAATATCATGCATATTTAAAAAATACATACAAACAGGCGCGAAAGCGCCTGTGTTACGCTAGTCATTAAGAATGCCAGTAACTTATTGGATGAAGTTTGTTGTAGTTATTCTTTTATGTATGCAAAAATTGTTTTTCTATTGTTGTTACTTATATTTTGTTTTCAAAGTTGATCAATTTTTTTCCTAATATATTAATTAATGCTAATAAAAATAATTGTGTCCATTAACTGAAATAACCTCAACTGAAATTGATTGAGAAAAAAAGTAATTTTATTATAAAAATTTTGCAATTAGGGGTAATTGAATCCTTAATAAAAAGTTTAAAATTTAATAAATTTAAATTGGCTTCAAACAAAACACTTGAGAAAAATAAATAGTTTAAAATTAAAGCCATTGAAATTTTGTGTTTAAATATCTCAAAAATTATGTAATTAGTTACTTAAACAAAAGGTTATCTTATGACACAATTTCCAGAATCAAGCATTATCCTAGTATGGAGGTGATAGGCCATGTTTCAATGAATTTTTCTATGAAGAAAGTAATAAAGTGAATTAAGTTTCTCCTGTAAAGTTAAATCAACTTATGCACCTCAATTTTTTAGAGAACTTGGATGAAATAGCTCTTTTGAAAATCAAATTCATTTGTTTATTTTAGCTTTTAACAGGAAAAACTCAGTTTACTTTATCTTATTATTTTCTTCTCCCACAGATACTTATACAAGAAGTTTATAGTTAAACTTAATGTACATTTCTCATTGTCATAGATGAGGTAATGTGGACTGTTGAATTGCTAGAAGGGTGAAGGTTAACATGGGATTCTTGGTCTGTTCATTTTATTAATTTTTGAGTTTCGTACACCATGAAATTGTCAGGTTTGAAACATAGTTAAGCCAAAAATTCTAGAGCCTGGAATAGCACATGAAATTTGTTTTCACTTGAAGTCATTTTGTTTAACTGCGAACTAAATTCTGTATCATGTTTCCATCTAGTCTCTGGTTTGTCAAAATTTCAATTTGCAGAGACATTTGAAAGCAGAGCTACAACAAGCACTGTTCTGAAACCTGTGATACTAATGTGCTGCATGCTACACTGTAGGGAACCCTTCGCACAACAGAGCAAGGAGAGATGGTGCAGGCCAAGTTTGGCTTGCCACATACAGCTATTAGGCAACTTGAGATCTACACAACAGCTGTGTTACTTGCCACCCTGCGTCCTCCTCTCCCGCCACGTGAAGAAAAGTGGCGCAATCTGATGGAAGAGATTTCAAAGCTGAGTTGCCAATGTTACCGCAGTGTAGTGTATGAAAATCCAGAATTTCTGTCATACTTCCATGAAGCCACACCTCAATCAGAGCTTGGGTTCCTCAACATCGGTAGCCGCCCCGCAAGGCGAAAGAGCACTATCGGAATTGGACACCTCCGTGCCATTCCCTGGGTGTTTGCATGGACTCAAACGAGGTTTGTTCTTCCAGCTTGGCTTGGAGTTGGAGCAGGGTTGAAAGGTCCTTGTGATAAAGGACAAACTGAAGAGCTAAAGGCCATGTACAAAGAGTGGCCTTTCTTTCAAAGCACCATAGACTTGATTGAGATGGTTCTGGGAAAAGCAGACATTCCTATTGCCAAGCACTATGATGAAGTTCTTGTCTCAGAGAAGAGACAAGAAATTGGAGGTCAACTGAGGGATGAGCTCGTCCAAACTCGCAAGTTTGTGTTAGCTGTTAGTGGGCATGACAAACCTCAGCAGAATAATAGGAGCTTGAGGAAACTGATTGAGAGTAGGCTTCCCTTCCTCAATCCCTTGAACATGTTGCAGGTAGAGATTCTCAAGAGGCTAAGGAGTGATGATGACAACCTTAAAGCCAGAGATGCCTTGCTCATCACCATAAATGGCATTGCTGCTGGTATGAGGAACACTGGTTAAGTTCTCAACAACTATACACACATTGTTACTGATTTTGTATGTTAACATGGTCCTCACCACTTTCCCATTTTATTTTTGAGACCGTTTCTAGGATTAGGTATATGCTAATGAAAGATTAATGTAGCCAAAAGCCTTAGTCAAATGTTTGTTACACAGATATGATTCATATAACTTCAATATATGGGATGACTATTTGTCCCCTGCATTTGACTTTCTTCTAACGGGATGACTATTTCTACACCCATTATCTTAAATAAGTTTTTATGAATTAATTTGGCTAATTAAAATGAATAAATTTTTCTTTATTTTTAATTAAAAATTGTTTTTTTTTTAAGGAAGTACATTAGATAGTTGATTTAACCACTCACCCTAACATAAATATGCAAGATTCTATATTGGTGCACTGAACTAACTGTCTACAAAATTCAAAATCATTTGAAAGGAGTCCTTTCTGAACATGTTAAATCCATCATTTACTTTTTATAGTGAGCACGTATGAAAGAAACACAAAACTGAAGTGAGATTTTCCCGAGCCTCGTTAATCTATATCAATAAACTTTTAACACACAAGAACTAATAGTAGGAGTAAATTAATCTTGAAATTTTAAATATGAGTCTAAGTCCTACATTAAGTAAAAATAAAAAAATTGAATAACATAATATAAAGAAGAAATCACAAACTTGTTGGCTTAAATTTTAAAGCATAAAATGGATCATTAACTAAATCAAACTAAAATTTTAATGATTTTAAATAACTATTAGAGAATCACTTGAAAAGTTATTGAGAGCTCGGATAATTCATGTCAAAATCATCATCATTCTTGTGATTCGGTAGAATTATGAAATTATAGTTATTCAAACACTATATGATAATGAAGGTATATATGTAGTTATTTATCTAACATGTTTAGTCTTGCAAATAAAAATCATCAAATTAATAAACTATTGATTATCGAATAGTGATGAAAGATTAGATGAATATTGGACTTAGTCCATCTTCTAGTGAAATATTTTATGAGGACACGAGGAGAATTGAATAAGGTTTATAAATCCTCCTCAAACATAAAAAAAAATAATTTGTGATTAAATGTTTTTACTTTGATATATTTCTGGTACACTTACTAGAAGATTCAAAAAAAATTGATGATATGATAAAAGTTTGATTATATTAGAATATCCAAATTAAACTTATCACACGACTATAAGACCTCGTTTGATGCATTTTGTTTCAACTTCTTTATTATTTTCTTTGGTATTATCATTTGTGATTTGTTGTGCTTTGTTGATTAAATTGACGACCTGTATTGATAATTGAAATATTTCTACATAATTAAATCTAAATCGAAGGATTTCATAAAGCAAATAATATCTTGAATTAAAATTGCTTTATAAGTCAACAATCAATTTATCTATGTATAAAGATATTCTAACTACTTTGATATTTGCTAACAATACTTGATCTATCCTGATTATATTCACATTTTATGTGACATCCTTTATGCATAAGTAATTTAGCCATTATTATTATATCATACTCATATTTTCATAAAAGATATATGTAGTCTTAAGAACATAATTTCATATATATCTATATCTTTCGACATTTTACACCAAATAATTTACAACAACTGTATATATTTTACATTACTTTCCACATCTTATATTTTACTTCATATATTTTACATCTCACATTTTTATAACACTAGGATGAGAAGTAAAGCTATTTATTTACAATTCCTTTTTTATCTAATAATACTTTTACTATTCTTCAAGTAGTTGGTGGAAAAAGGTTAATGAGAGGATTGACGTGGATAGTTGATGGAATGTTATTTATATTTCTATAACTAAGAAGAGAAGGAATGTTATTTATTTACATTTCATTCTTTATAATAATACTTTTACATTCTTCAAGTAGCTGGTGAAAAAAGGTTAATGAGAGGACTGACGTGAATAGTTGGCAACATGCAAAAAGAGATCACTATTGGTCTCTCCAAATAGAGTGGAGGCATCTAGGGCGATCACAAATGTAAGAGTCGAGAAAGTTGTTCTTATAGAATTATTAACCACACTAGTCTGTCAATTTGTTGCAGGAAAAATAGCGATAATTTCTGTTGCGAACAAATTTGAAACATTTGGTACTTTTATCTTTAACGTGAGTTTTTCAAAATTTCATTTTTATACACAAACAACAAAAACAGACAAGTGAGACAAATATCAAATCAAATTACATCATATCCAAATAAAATAAAATAAACTCTTTCAAATGTATGAACTTGATTTTTATCATACTTTATCATACAATATAAATTAGTTCTACCATAGCCAACAAAATCACCTAAGAACATCTCATCTTGTGTAAAACTTGCTCATTTAAATCCTTAAGATCATAATTCCAACTACAATAATCAAATCTTTATTTACCACAAAATTTTATCGTTTTACAGTAGTTATTATTATATTTATTCCCTATAAATAATAAATGTTTGACACCAAATCATATGATTATATAAATAAATAAATAAATAAGATTAATGTATAATTCGAAATAAATATAAATAAATAAATAGAATTATTATGTAATTAAAAATAAATATAATTAAATAAATATAACCCGAACATAACTAAAGGTAACAATGAATAAATAAACACGCCGTTATCAGAGAGGTGAATATAAATTAAAATAAACAACACTAGTGCACTTCATAGCTGGAGATAAATATATATTTAAAAAGTGCATAGAAAATAACTACTGTAAAAGACATACTTAAGTTGGATAAAAAGTTATTAAATATCCTTTTATATATTGTTTTACCCTTCACTGTTATTTTTCTTTTTGCTCTTCCCTCTTTTAATTGTGCAGTCACTCGCTCCCTTGTTTTTTTCTGGGCCTATCTTTCTCTCATTTAACTTTCGCCCATGCCATTATTTATAGGGCTCACTATAATGATTGTCTGGTTAAATTCTAATTTGATTGTATTTTCAAGTTCTTTTAGTTTGCTAGTTTGTTGTAGATTTACATTCTAATTTGATTTTCAAGTTTTATTATTTTATCCAACTTTTTTTTTTATTTTTTAATCAATAATAATAATATTGTTTTATCACTATTATTTTGTATATGTTATAATCATAATATATATATATATATATATATATATATATATATATATATATATATATTCATAATTATAATTATAATTATAAGAATACCTTCTTTTAATATAGTAAGCCTTTTGTTAATATATTTATATTATTTTCTATTGTCCACATTTTCAGAGAATATGTGACCAGGTTTTTCACACTTGAAGAAGGCTACTCTCCGAAGGTGACAATCTTTAGTACAATGATCTTGTCCGCAATTAAAACACTTGATATGGTTATTAACAAATCTACTAAAATTTCCTAAAGAAGATTGATTGGGTTGAGATCTCCATTGGGACGATTATAACATTTTCTCTCATGACATCTATTTTTATTTATTTGAGGGCCAAAATATCTCAGTTTGTTATTTTTGTTGTTTTCAAAGTCTTCCAAAAATCTACATTTGTGAATAAGTGTAGGAAAATTAGAATTTTCTAGTATCATCACAACTTTCCTCAATTTAGGCCTATGTCAATTTTAAACTTTATACATTTCATCCTCTCCTCTTGGTGATAAAAGGAAGTAGAATATTTTCCTAATTTTTCAAACTTGGAAGCATATTTTCCTATTGTCATACTTCTTTGTTTCAACTGCATAAACTCTATTTCTTTTGCTCTCCTCACATTATTTGGAAAATATTTTTCTAAGAAATTCATTTTAAATACTTCCCAAGTAATGATTACTCCCCCTCCTTCAAGTAATCTTCTGGTACTATCCTACCAGTGTTTAGCTTTTCCAATCAACATAAACACAACACAATTCACCTTTTGGTTATTAGCATAATTCATAACTCGAAATATTTCTCCATTGCCTTAATCCACAATTTAGCTTTTTTTATGTCTTATCCTCCAAAAAATTGTGGAGGTTTGTTCTCCTAAACTCAGCTAAACCTTGTGACTCAAAAGTTCCTTCAAGTCTTTGATTCCTTAATAGAGTAGTAACCATGTCTCTGATAGCTTGCACTACTTCAATCAATTCACTATTTCTCCTATTGTTTGCCATATGAAATTGTATAAGTTAGTACTTGTAAAATAAATCTCATGATAAACATATTTCACAGGTCTCACGTGAAATATTGCTCTGATACCATCCAATGTAACGTCCTTTATACATAATTAATTTAACCATTATTATTATATCATGCTTATATTTTCATAAAAAATATATATATATATATATATATATATATATATATATATATATATATATATATATACACACTACAACATTGCACCAAATAATTTAAAACAACCTTATATATTTTACACTACTTTTCACATCCTATGTTTTACATCGTATATTTTACTTCCTACAGTTTTCTAACACTAGGAAGAGAAAGAATGTTATTTATTAACCACATTAGTTTGAACACTTGTTGGGGGAAAAGAAGCGATAATTTCTACCGTGAACGAATTTGGAATGTTTGGTGTGGTAATTTTCATAATTTCATTTTTTATACACAAATAACAAAAACAAAGAAGTGAGACAAATATCATGTAAAATCAAATTATATGCAAATAAAATAAAATAAAATAAAATCTTTCAAACATATGAACTTGATTTTTTTATCGTACTTTATAAAGAATTAGATTAATTTTGTAGTGACTAGTGAGGATGAATGAGTTCTACCATGACCAACAAAGTAACCTAAGAACATGTCTTCTTGAGCAAAACTTACTCATTTAAATCCCCAATGTCATACCTCTAACTACAGTAATAAAATCTTTATTTATTATAAATTTTATCATTTTACAATATTTGTTATTATTATTATTATTATACATGTATAAATAAAATAATTTTACACTCAAACATATAATTGTATAAATAAATAAATAAATAAATAGGATCAATGCATAATTGGAGATGAATATAAAAAAATAACTAGGATCAGGTGTAACTAGAGATAAATGTAATTAAATAAATAGGACTAGTACGTAACTAGAGATAAATATAAATAAATAAATCGAACAAGTGCATAACTAGAGGAAAATATAAATTAAATTAATCAGGATCAATGCATAAATGGAGGTAAACATAAATTAAAATAAACATGGCTAGTGCGTAACTAGAGATAAATATAAATTAAAATGATCTTAATGACACCTCACTTAATAAAATAATAATAATAATAATAATAATGCACATATAAATTATAAACAGAGATGTCTCTCCCCATGTAAATTCACCTTTGATTTGAGTAAAGTTTTGCATCCAATTTTGTGCAAGCTAGGTCACCAAGGCTAAAGCACTTGTTCTAGGTTTCTTGTAGCCATCCTTCCTTAAGAGTTGGCTCAACCTCTCCTAAGAGCATCCAAACATCACACTATCTACTCCATAATCCCACTAAAATCGAGCCATATACCTCAATTCCTCATAGCTTTCACGCACCACTCATCCTTGGGCTCATCCATCTTGCTTGAGTCATATAGCTTAGAGGAGGAGCCTACCATCATATCCCATCCTCATCCATTTTATTTCTGCACTACCCTAAGTGAAGACCAATAGATTTTCTTTTGTCTACACCCCTATTGTTTTCATTTTCACCTTTTATTTCACAACCCTAATAGCCCAATACTCTTTTTCACATTCTCACCCCATGCATTTTTTGTTTGCACCTCTTCATCAATACTCCTAAGTCACACATTCGCACTCGAGAAGTTTTAGAAATCTAAAAAAAATCTTCAAATGGGCAAGCAGTTATGGCACAAAGGAATACACACTCATTCTAAAAAAAAGGGAGAAAAATGTTAAAAAGAAATAAAAAAAGCATTTAGTGGTGAGGGAGAGGCAAAGCGAAAAAAAAAATAAAAAAGTTTTGTAGTGGTCATTTTCTTTTGGGGGAAAGGCTTAGTATCCATGTTGGTTTTCTCTCTACTTTTCAAAGTTTCCATAACGAGATTGAACCAGCGAGCAAAGGGAGTTGACACAAAGAAATATGGTTACCAAAAAAAAAAATAGTACCTCTTGTAGATATGTTGAATCCTACTCTTAGAACATGCAGAAAATGATAATACTTCGAGGTTGTGAAAGGAATGGTTGATGGGATAGAAAAAGTTGTGGATATAGTATAAGGTGGAAGTAGTATGTTATGTAGTTGTGAATGGTGTGTTATATGTTATCTTACTTATTGTCTTGCATAAAATGGTAAAGTACATGGGTATTTATAGACCCTATCTCACTTACATAATTATTCTAGAACATTCTAACTAGAACTTATGTAGAATGTTCTAGATTTTTACCAATGTAGAGTGTTCCTGATTTTTTTCTCTCCTATCTAGAAAATTCTAAGATAAAAGTATTGAAATGTAATGAAAATTCTAGAACAATGTAAAAAAGCCTAAGATAGGAGCAAAAAATTCAAAAACATTCTACATAGGTAAAAGTCTAAAACATTCTACATAAGTTCTAGTTAGAATGTTCTAGAATAATTATGTAAGTGAGATGGGGTCTATAAATACCCATGTACTCTACCATTTTATGTATGACAACAAGTAAGACAACATCTAACACACCACTCATAACTACATAACATATAACTTCCACATTCTACTATCTCCACAATTTTCTCTATCTCATTAACTATTCCTTTCACAACCTCAAAATACTATCATAGATTTAAATAACTCCTTCCTCAATGGAGACTTAAATGAAGAGGTTTATATGGAGCTTCCACTAGGCCTTCAAGTCTACAGTTTACACAAGTCCTTGTATGAGCTTAAAGTAGCCAACTGGCAATGGTATGATAAACTCTAAAATTTTCTCTTGCATCATGGTTATAAACACGCTAACTTCAAAATCACCATTCTCTTAATATATGTTGATGATATTGTGTTGGTTTGAGACGAATTACAAGAAATAAACAACATAACCATTCTCTTAGATCAAGACTTTTAAATAAAAAATGTTGGAGAGTTGATATACTTTCATGGCCTTGAGGTGACGAGGAGCACAAAGGGCATACATCTTTCTGAATGAAAGTATGCTTTAGATCTTCTATAAGGAACTAGCAATGTAACATTTATTCCACTCTCAATACCCATGTACCCTTGATCCTACTTCACACAGAAGACTTATTGGTAAGTTGATATATCTCACTAACATGCGACCTATTGATAAGTGTCAATTATTAGTTAAATTGCATATCATTTAGACACTTATCTTGCACTAAATCAATGTAAAAATCATTAGAAAAACCCTAATTTTACATAATTGCAGAATGAGGTAGTGAGAAAATAGAAAAAGTGGAAATTAATATATTTGTGTTGTTTTGCAGGTAAAATGAAGTAAATTATAAAGTTGGTTCTAAGCCCCAAAAGTTGTAACTCAAGGTAGAAAGATGAACTAAAAAGTTAAATTTTAAGTTCGCGGTTGAGTAGTGAAATTTGGCACTTAAGCCATATTTTAAGAAAGCTTCACTACAAAGAATCATGAAGCTCCAGATTTGAAGCTGAGCACGAATAGGAAACCTCCATGGCAGGGAAACCTCCATTGCTGAACTACAAAAGATGGATGCTTAAGCTTAGGAAGAAATCCACTTTGGAAGGATACCTCCATGGCTAAACTTCAAGATTTGGAACTTAGAGCAACACTTTAAAATCTATAAATACAGGGCATGACCCCTATTAATTTCATGCTGATTTTGTATACTAGTGTTATACCATTCTAGAAAGAGATACTCTTAGTTAGTTAGGACTTATATAGTATACTAGTATACAACTATTGAAGGAAGGATGCTACTCTAAGTTCATCTTGCATCATGAGTAGTTAATTCCTCTATAGTTGGGATTAAATGTAAATTTTAAACTCTCTCGATATTGCACTTGATTATATATCTATTGTGTTATTGTTTAACGTGTTGGTTACTTGTTTTGTATTTCACTTCGTGGTGATTTAGCCAATCATCGCACCTTATCAGCACTAGATGCAGAGACATCTGGTCTAGTGTTTAGATCCAATCAAGTATCCTAACCCTTGGCATATATCAGACATGGATATGCAGGCTCAATTGGTGTAAAAAGTCTTGTTCTCAAAGCAAGGGTTCCTCCACTAGATTGGGAAATCTTGCATCTGACACCCTTAGGTTCTAACGCACAAACACATGGTTAGTTCTACAAGTAAGCATACTTACATGAACAATAAGATAAAGAACATAATATATAGATAATTAAAGGGCAATACAATTGAAGTTAAGAAGCTAAGTTTAATCCCAACGTCCTAATCAATACCACCTCTCTCATACATTTACTAAGTTTATCTTTAACAATATAAAAACAAAAACTCATCTACTATTTCATTGCCAAACTTTTAGTCAAACCATAGACTATTGATCTAGTTACCACCTCCTCCATGTGGATACGACCTTGTTGCACTACAACTGACCTAGTATACTTGTTGGAAAAGTTGGACCCTTCGTTAGGCCACGAACAAGATTTTGGTGTCGTTGTCAAGGAGGATTTGCGGTAAGTTAGATTAATAGTTTGTAATTACCTTGAAGTTTGTTGTATATTTGTTTACATTTGTGTAGAATTTTTTATTTGATTTTGTCTATAAATATTCAATCTGCTCTACTCACTTGATCTTGAGCTATTATGCATGCCAAGAGAAGAGAAAAAAATTTTGTTGTTTGATCCAGAAATAGAAAAACAACATTGATGAATCACGTCTGACATAGTTTACCACACCCAACGCTATTTCTCAGCTTTTCTATTTTTCATGTTTCAAAATTCTATATATAACTTGTGATTTCCTCTTCCTTGTATTGCATTCCACATTCTTTTCAATAATAATTTATCTTTTCTTCTTCTCTATATGATTCTCATATTTTTATAGCTCCATATGTAGCTATGCAATAGTTTTTATCGTTGATTTCATTAACACCACCAAATTTGAGATTTTCCAGAAAATCTAAGACCTACAAAGAATACTCTTATCATATCACTAAGATGATGGTTGTTTGCAACAAAAAAGAAGAAGAATATTTATATACCTAAACGTTCAAATGAAGAAAAGAGAGAAGAATATTTTTGGAGGAAACCATCTTGGAAGGATAAGTATGAATGGTCAAATAAGTTAGAAATCTTTATTATTGATTGACAATCATTTTGAAGATGAACTCAGTTTATAATAATAACTCAAAATTTCATAAGAGAAATATAAAACAATATTGATCTTGATCCTTGCCAAAAGACGAGAAAGTTTTTTGTTTTAAGAATTTTGTACTAAGAAGTAGGAATATCATATCATGGGCAAGAAGCATGAAACAACAAGCATTGACAACTATAGAAACAAAACTTATATTGTTTTCTAGATGTTGCTTTCAAATTCCTTGGATCAAGAATATACCACAAGCCTGTAACATTTATGAGAGTGAAATCCACATAATGTAATTTGTTGTGCACTTTATGATTATATAGGCTCATCTAATTCATGTTATGAAATGTTAAATGTCTTAAATATTGTATTGATTAAGTGATCTGTTATTTGCATTAGACGAATTAAGATTATATTCGTTAGACAAATTGTTACTTGCAATAAATGATAGGTTGCTTATGCCAGACGATTCATGCATTAAAAATTATATTTTGTGTTAAGCTATAATGTTACCATTTTCTTTAAATCGAAACACTTGTATACCAAAGCCCTTCTCTATTATGCTCATGCTTTCATGTCTCAATAAAAAACTCAGAAATGCGTTAAGGCCTTCCTAATACCTTTCATCTTTCATACACTTTTCCATGGTTGTTCCAACCTTTGCCAACACATTAATCCTAGGGCTTGTATAAAACAAATGCTTTTCTGATTGAGCATTACATCAATCTAGAATAGTTTGATTTTGTGAGTTCAGAATTAGTGAAAGCTTGGAGAAATCTGGTATTCACAATTTTTCTATGAACCATAAACCATCCATCTAAAATTATTAAAGGAGTTTTGGAGGAATACTGAAGTTTAGAAAAAGTACAAAATTGCCTCTTTTATCTTAGGTTGCAAAATGGTATTGAGTCAAGTGGCAATTGTTGACGCCATTAGTTGTGAAAGAGTGCCAAAATGTTTCCATCCAGATTGGGAATTCATTTATGCTGATACTAGTGTTCTAGATAAGAAACTTTATGGAGAATATTACTCAAAGGACATGGTGTGCATAAATGTTGAATACAAGAAGCTATGCTCTATGCCTAAATCTGGGCAACAAATATGCAATAAGGTTTTGTATCCCAAACATGGCTGAAAAGGACTGTAAGACCCGAGAAATTTGAATAATTAAATAAATAATTATTTAATAAATGCGGGTAGTAGAAGCCTTTATGGCATTTAATGCAAATTGATATGACGTGAAAAAGTACTAGCTCAAGTGGTTGAGAGTACTTGGTTGTGTGAAAGAACATGGGTTCGAGTCCTAAGTATGTCAATTATATGATCTTTTGAAATGTGCATTATTTTAATGTTATGATTGAATGTGAGTAGTGATAATGTAATCCTAATATTATAAGAATTACCATGAAACATATGTTGGTTGAATTGGTTGTGCATTGACTTTGTAATTAAGGGGTTGTGTGTTCAAACCTTGCTAAGAATGAATTAAAGGAGCACTTATGGGGAGCACGAAATAAGCTTGGAGTTTTCAAATTGAGCAAGGATTAACAGGTTAGGGGAGCTACTCTATTTGTCATATTAAATTGTATGATTGGGTGAATTTTCTGCATTAAAATTCTACTGGTTTTGAGTTTCTGGAAATTTCCAGAAACCGCCTGGCGGTTTTGAAGGTCCGCCATGTGATACATGAGCGTGACACCCATTTCTGGGTTGTTTCAGATGAACCGCCGGGCGGCACGGGTGCTTACGCCAGGCGACATGAACAATAATGTGATTTATGTGATATTTTTTATGGACTTTATGATATTTTGGGTTGATACGAAAGTATCCTATGCATATTGAATGAGATTTGGGAATTTAGGGTTCTTCACGGGTGCAGGAAAAATTTGGGATTTTCCCAGAACTGTATGTACCGCCTGGCAGTAGGGAGCTGCCGCCAGGTGATGAGAGTGGTGTTATGTTAACGAAAAATGTTATTTTTCGTGTTTTCGCGGACCAGGTATCGTCGGGCGCTGCATTCATGCCGCCAGGCGCCACTGATTTTCCTAGTCTGCGCAGTTTTGGTAAACTGCATTTTCTCGGTTCGTTAACCGTCCGATTTAGATGAAATTTTGACAGGTAGTCCATAACATGTAGTTCTTCACAGTAGCTAGAGATATACGTCACACATGATTGATTGTTTGAATTCCCTAATAGTATGATTACGAATGGATGATTAAGTGTTCTCAAGTATTGGTATGGCCTTGATTGGTGAATGTATATATATAAATATATAAATGTGTGAATGATGAGTATGTTTATGGTAGTGCTTGTTGAAACATGTTGAATATATGAACCTATATATGTTAGCTCGAATGTATGATGTTATAAGTGTGTGAATAAAGCCACTATTGATGATATCACTATGATCGAGTGGTGCATGATCATGATGGGTTTTGGGAAAGTATGAGAACATGATAATCATACTTTAAAAGTATATATGAATTACAAAAGAGAGGAATGTGTGCTTATACTTGAAAGATGCATAAGTGTGTTGTTTTGTTGATAACGATGGAGTGCTATTGTGGTATGATTTTGGTTTGGTTTGGCAGTGGTTTGGGTGAATCGTGTGCGTGACAGAGAGGGAGCTCTGGAAGTCTCGCCCAAGCGGGTCTATCTCGTCTAAGCGAGAGTTGCAGAACCTAGTTTCTGGTTTTGGTTCGCATGATGAAGGATTATCTTGTTTCCTTTTAGAGTTATGAATATGGTGAAGTTGTTTAAGAAAGCTTTTTGAAAATTCCCACTGGACATTAAGATAGCATGCTATCTAGATGTGAAGGTTCATTTCT
>Ga0214544_1006746_pt1 | contig 20890 bp, 24 predicted proteins | sample CNSS3metaG_FD_160074 | JGI IMG/M metagenome (GOLD analysis project Ga0214544, IMG submission 160074) | Root nodule microbial communities from cowpea collected in UCLA plant growth center, Los Angeles, California, USA - CNSS3 | ecosystem: Host-associated > Plants > Roots > Nodule | place: USA...
TATATATATATATATATATATATATATATATGTTCCTGCATAGAACAAATAAGATCAATTAGGTACAAGTATCATCTTATCCATATCCGTTATCCCCTCGGTTGGCTTCTCCCCTCCTTGCATATATCGGCATGGATCTAAGAGGGGTTACCTGCAGAGAGGACTCCGAAGCTTAAGTCAGCCAAAGCTCTCAAAGTCAAATCAGGTGATTAATGGAGTAATGAATGCATACATTTAATTCGTGGGGTCCATGTGTATTTATAGATTATTAATTATGTTTGGCCATTGCGTGGGCTGGGCCCTGGTTTGGGCCATAAGTGGGCCTAGGCCTTGGCCTAGACCCTTAGTCTCGACTATTGGGGACTCACTGGATATCAGGGGGCTTTGGTTTCATTGAGTGTCTTAAGGTTGTTGGCATAAACCGACTACTCCCTTTTGGCGGTTTGTGTTGCTCATATGCTGTCCTAGGCGGGTTATTTCTCTTAGCGTCTTATGTTACCGGTTCAGGCCGGTTAGGCTTAGGTCAGCCCAGACCGGTTACTTGAATGATTTTGCGTGTAGGTATAGTGATCGTTTATTATTATTATTTGGTTAAATTGGCTTGGTGTGGTACACTAGTCCCCCAGCCTTTGCCGATATATGTATGTCGGTCAAAGGTGATATGTGTGGATATGCCAATGGGACTGGCTAGGTGTGGTACACCAGTCCCCCAGCCTTTAAGTGTGATGAACAATGTTAAGGCTAAAGGCGGGAAAAGGTTAGTAGTAGGTGAAAGGATGTCAGAGGTCAAATCAAATAGGGGTTTTTGCGTCGTCGTTTCTGATAATCATGGCTTTTGAGATGGTTGTGTCGATTGGTATGGGTTGTGATTTTGGTGGGAAAAGGTTTCACCGTTTGGGATTCACACCTATAAATGTGGATTTTACGATGGGTAAATGCTTGTTGGTTCATTTGCGAGAATATCACATTCAGAGATCTTGCGTGCGTTATACCTGTTCGACTAGTTCCTAGTTCCTGCCGTCAACTTTTCAGAAAAAAGGTATGTCTAGTAGTGATACTGTGTCATTGTCTTCGTCCAGTAGTGAGAGTAGGGAGTCTGGGGGAGTATAGGTAGACAAGTTGAGGAGGAGAGTATTAGTTCTGCGGGTATGGTAGGCAGAATTCCGATGGAAACGGTGACCGAGGTGCGAGAAGACCCTCCAGAAGAGTTAACGGAGAGTAACTGGTCGGCCAAGGGTGGCTATGGGTGGGTGGCTGCTAACGTTCGTAATCAATCATCTTTGTTTCGGTGGTCTCGTCTGCTGAACTCTTGGTTAAATTGTACCCATGTTATCGCGAAAGGTGTAAACATGGGTATCATTTCCTTGGAGCGGGTGAGCGCTATTGACGTGTATGCCACAGGCAAGAGGGGGCGACCGAGAAGTTTTTCTATATGTACATGTGCCATTTCTCCCAGCTGCATGTGAGGTTACCATTGGGCGACTTTACCATGGGGGTACTGCGTGCGTTGAACGTTGCACCTACACAACTGTATCCAAACAGTTGGGCCTATATGCAAGCCTTCCGTGTTTTGTGCCAATCATTATATCTACAACCTTCTCTACATGCATTTTTGTACTTCTATGACACTAGGCCCTGCCAGCCGACTACTTGGTTATCTTTGGTGAGCCATCCTAGCATCAGCAGATTGGACGCGTTCTCTAAGTCCTTCAAGCATTTCAAAAATGGATACTTTAAAGTTGTGGTGAAAGAGGAGGGCAAATCCCATTTCCTTAATGCAGAGGGGAGCATAAAGTTCCCGTTTAGCTGGACGGAAAGTCCTTCTCGATATAAGGACATGGGGACCGACGAGTTGTCGGTGGTTGATAAGGAGGTGGTGGAGGTCTTGATGAAGTTTACCGATAAGTTGCCCACTAAGGGTCTAGTTAGAGTTTATAATTCGGTTCACCCGATTATTGATATAGAAGGTATTTGTTTATTACTTAAACTGTATTAATGCTTCTAAGTTGACTTAACCGGGTTTTGATGTGTTGTTGTAGGACACATGGCTCAATCCGAAAAGAAGAACCTGACATTTTTCCAAGCGTTGAGGAAGGAGATGGCCGCCAAGGCTAAAATGGCCGAGAACACTGATGTTCCCAACTTGCAGGAGTCGCTAGTTGAGGTGCATGTGCACGGCTGTACTAATAGAAAGGCTGAATTGCCGGCTCGACCCGGCAAGGGTAAAGATGTCAAGAAGGTCAGGGCGGCATTGCTTGGGGCAGGGTCAGCCAGTGGGACGAAAGGGCCAGAGTCCGGTTTTATTGAGTTGCCAGAAACGTTTGTTAGGAAAGATATTGTTATTAATCTTCCAGAGACAATCATCAACTCTATCGATGGTATGGAGGCGGATCATCTCGTAAGGACCATGGTTGAATTTGGAAGCAAGGCATTGATACTGAGTCGCTGGGTTAGGTCTTTGTATCGACGAGAAGTGAAGGAGGGAGGTAGGGAAAAGGTGGAGGAATTGCAAGGAAAAGTTGATAAGTTTGAGGAGGAGAGGGCCGCTTGAAATAAGGAGAGGGAGAGTTGGGAGGAGGAGAGGAAAAGGTTGGGAACTTGGAAAGTTCGTTGCTTGGATTCGAAGGGAAAACTTAATAAGAGGATAGCGGACCTGGAGGCTGATTATGATGACTTGAAGGAAAAATATGAGGGTGCTGAGGCTGAACTTGATGATTTGAAGGGCTGTATTATCCAAGAGCATATTAATGGGTTCCAGAAGGGGTTGTTGCAGGCGGCCTTCTTTTATAAGGATGTTGATGTTGCTGATTCTAAATTTGATGTAAATAAAGATGTTGTTGATGGGCAGCTCGTTAACGAGGCTGAGAGTAGCCCATAGGAGAAGGTGGAGAAGGAAGCGGCCGAGGAAGAGAAGAAAGTTACAATTGACGTGGAAGGTGGCGATGACAATGCGGAATAGGACCTTTAATTTTTATGATTTGAAATCGTTAGAGCCTATGTCTGTAATAATTGGTACATCATGTGTGTGGCATTCCGTACATTTCTTTGCTTTTATTTTGATATGATTAATGCTTTAAGTATGCTATATTGTTTGTTGGATGTTGATAGTATTTATGTTTGGCGAAATCAGGTGTTTGTTAAGAGTGTTCGACCCAGGCCGCTTACTTGTGGTAAGGGTGGGGAACTTAAACAAATTAACCAACAAGCTAAGGGTGTTCGACCTAGGCCGCTTACTTATAGTAAGGGTGGGGAACTTAAACGGATTAACCAACAAGTTAAGGGTTGTCGACCCAAGCCGCTTACTTGTGGTAAGGGTGGGGAACTTAAACGAATTAACCAACAAGTTAAAGGTGTTCGACCCAGGCCGCTTACTTGTGGTAAGGGTGGAGAATTTAAACGAATTGACCAACAAGTTAAGGGTGTTCGACCCAGGCCGCTTACTTGTGGTAAGGGTAGGGAATTTAAACGAATTGACCAATAAGCTAAGGGTGTTCGACCCAGGCCGCTTACTTGTGGTAAGGGTGGGGAACTTAAACAGATTAACCAACAAGTTAAGGGTGTTTGACCCAGGCCGCTTACTTGTGGTAAGGGTGGAGAACTTAAACGAATTAACCAACAAGCTAAGGGTGTTCGACTCAGGCTGCTTACTTGTGGTAAGGGTGGGGAACTTAAACGAAGTAACCAACAAGTTAAGGGTGTTTGACCCAGGCCGCTTACTTGAGGTAAGGGTGGGAAATTTAAACGAATTAACCAACAAGTTAAGGGTGTTCGATCCAGGCCGCTTACTTGTGGTAAGGGTGGGGAACTTAAACGAATTAACCAACAAGTTAAGGGTGTTCGACCCAGGCCGCTTACTTCTGGTAAGGGTGGGGAACTTAAACCAATTAACCAATAAGATAAGGGTGTTCGACCCAGGCCGCTTACTTGTGGTAAGGGTGGGGAACTTAAACGAATATGAGAAGTGAATTAAAGAATGGGCGTAAAGTTGGGAACCCTTTCTATTATTCATTGAATTTAAGGTGCCTCGTTAAAACCTCCGTGGCCAAAACCCTCCTTAGGGAAAAAAGACCAGGTGAGGAAAAAGAGTACACCCAAGGTTACAAGCGTTTTGATGTGATACAATACATGTTTTTAACTAAAGTAGAACTTGAGATGAGACACATTCCATGTATTGGGTATTTCTTCCCTAGATAAATGCTCTAGGAGATATGCTCCTCCTCCCGCGTCTTCACGTATTCGGTATGGGCCATCCCAATTGGCGGAGAACTTGCCATCCTTCTTTCTTGCACTGCTGGCCATTTTCCATACTAATTCTCCTCTTATGAACGATCTTGGGCATAGGTTTTCATTATACTTTATGGCAGCTCTTTGTTTGGCGGCTAAGTTGCGTATCTAAGCTCGGGTAGGAGGTCGAGGTGAGTGACCATGTTTTGATGGTTGTGGGTTGGGTCATATAGTTCTCGTTGCAGGGAAGGTTCGCCAATTTCGACGGGTATCATGGCGTCTGCACCGTAAACTAGGCTAAATGAGGACTCATTTGTTGCTTACTGAGGGGTGCACCTGTAAGCCCATAGCACTACTACCAGTTCTTCGGGCCATCGACCTTTGGCGCTGTCTAACCGTTTACATAGTTCCACTAGGATAACTTTGTTGACCGCCTCTGCCTGTCCATTGGTTTGTGGGTGTTCCACATAACTGGTTATGTGTTTGATGCCTAGACCAGTGTAGAATTTGGCTAGTTCCTTATCTATAAATTGTCGGCTATTATCGGTGATGTTGGTTTGTGGAACACCATATCGGCATATAATATCTTTCCAGAAAAATTGCTGGACTTGCTGGGCGGTGATAGTGGTCAGTGGTTTGGCATCTATCCACTTGGTGAAATAATCAACGGCTACTATTAGGAATTTTACCTAGCCCTTGCCGGGGGAGAAGGGGCCGAGGATATCCATTCCCCATTTAGCGAAGGGCCACGGGGATAGTATGGAATGAAGTTGTTATTGTTTCTGGTGGATGAGGTTGCCATGTTTTTGACATGGTTTGCATTTTTTGACGCAGTCCTAGCAGTCCGCTTCTATAGTCGGCCAGAAGTAACCGGCGTGAAGGATTCTGGTGGCCATAGTGTGTGCGTCAGAATGGTAGCCGCAAATGTCTTCATGCAACTCCTTAATGATATACTGCGCTTGTTCTGCAGCGACACATTTGAGAAGCGGTTGGCTATATCTGCGTTTGTAAAGGTCATCACCTATCATGGTATATCTGGCTGCCTTGGCCAGCCAAGTTTTGTCAACATCTTGTGGGGGGTTGTCAGTTTGGAGATATTGGATATAAGGGGTGGTCCAGTTGTGGGCTTGGGGATGGGTGATGTTGTCGGCTGGGGTGTGGGTTAGGTTATGGCAAGTATTTGTGATGGAAGGTGTGGATAGTGTTTGTTGCAATAGGGATCGGTGGCGGCTTTTTAATTTGGTGCTGGCTAATTTGGATAGGATGTCGGCTCTGATGTTGTCGGTCCTGGGAATGTGTTCGATGCGGACTTGGTCAAAAGCGGATTGAATGACCGCACAAACCAGATGGTAATATTGTAAAAGGGTGGGGTCCTTGATCTGGAATTCGTCAGTCCACGTGAACCTGGCGGATTTTTTGAGGAGTTGTATTATGGGTTGGGTTTGTTCAGCTAGTTTGGGCAGGAAGCGGGAAATGGCTGTAAGGCGGCCTATGAGGCGTTAGACTTCTTTGATGTTGGTGGGACTACGCATTTCGATAATCGCTTTGCACTTTTCAGGATTGGCCTCTATGTCGTGCTAGGTTAGCATGAAGCCGAGGAACTTACCGCGGTCGACGCCGAAGACACACTTGTCGGAGTTGAGGCGAAGGTTGTATTGGCGTAATGCAGAGAAGACTGTTGAGAGGTCCTGCGTGTGTTGGTGATGGCTTGGAGATTTGACAACCATGTCATCGACGTATACTTCGACACATTGTCCCATCAGATGGCTGGAAACTTTGTCCATCAACCGTTGGTAGGTTGCTCCGACGTTTTTGAGACCAAAAGGCATAACTCTGTAAAAATAATTGGTGTCGTCTGTGATGAAGGCGATCTTGTTCATGTCGGATGCGACCATGGGAATTTGATTGTAACCAAAATATGCATCCAAGAAACTGAGTACTTTATTTCCCGCCGTGCCGTCAACAAGTCGGTCAATGTTAGGTAAGGGGTAGGCATCTCGAGGACAGACTTTGTTTAGATTTGTGTAATCTACACACATCCGCCACTTGCCGTTGGCTTTCTTCACCAAGACTACATTAGAAAGCCAAGTGGTGTATTGAGCTTCTTCAATGAATCCTGCTCTCAGTAACTTATCGGCCTCGGCCTTAGCCGCTAGGCGTGTTCCTCGCCGAGTTTGCGTTTTATCTGAGAGATATAGTGGGCTTCTTTGTAGATGGATAACTTGTGGGATGCTACCAAAGGGTCTACTCCAGGTAAGTCAGCAGCTGACCAAGCGAAAAGGTCCGTGTTGCTGACTAGAACAGGTGTGATGATGGCACGCTCATCAGAGTTTAATCCGGTGCCTAGGTTGATGGAGTGGCCATTCGGAAGTTCCAGAGGGGAGGTTTCTTCGACAGGTTCGAGACGAACATCTCGACCCACTCTGGGGTCTAGATCTTCGCCCGATAGAGCGATCCCGGAGCCAGGTGGTCGCTCGATGTGGTTGGTTTGCTGGATTGGGAGTTGTGGGCGTAGGCTGGCCATGTAGCATTTGTGTGCCAAGCGTTGGTCGCAATGAACGGTGAGGATGTCGCCAGAAGGGGAAGGGAATTTCAGGGCCAGGTGAGGGGTGGAGACGACGGTGCCGAGGGTGTTGAGCAAGGGACGGCCAAGGAGGACATTATAGGATGTGGGCGCGTCAATGATAAGGAAGCGGATGGGAATGGTTTTAGTTTGGGCTCCAACACGAAACACAGTGTGAAGGTCAATGTAGCCGCGGGTGGAAACTTGTTCTCCAGAAAAGCCATAGATTGGTTCATCATACAGGACCATGGCAGTGTCTGGGAGTTGTAGTTTTTGATATGTTGCCCAGTAAAGGATGTCAACAGAGCTGCCCTGGTCAACAAGGACTTTCTTGACTGCGTAGTTTTCGATTTCAATAGTGATGACCATGGGGTCGTCTTGTTGGTGGTCGAGGCCGTGAAAGTTGTCGTCCGTGAAGGTGATGGGAGGCATGCGACGTCTGTGATGGGAATGGGTAATATGGTTGATGGATTGGATATGGCGGAGGTGTTTCTTTCTGCAGAGGAGGTGGAGCCTCCACTAGCGAAACCAACAGAGATGGTGTTGATAGTGCCACGTAGGGGAGGGTCGGCAGGGGTAACATCGGTGCAAGCCAGTTGAGGGTCCTGGTTAGTGGGTTGGGTAGGGCGTCTGTCGTGGCGAAAGTCGTGGGGAGGGCGTCTGTGGTCAGATCAAGGAGGGTGACGGGCTTGAGAGGGATGATCAACTCTTCGGATGAAGCGACGAAAGTGACCAGCACGAACCAGTTCTTCAATTTTATCCTGGAGTGCTTTGTAGTCCTCTGTAGTGTGGTCATGGTTGCGATGGTAGCGGCAATATTTGGTCATATCAGCTTTGGGGGGAGTGGTTGTCTTGTGTGGTGGCAGGATGAGGTCAGCTTGTAAGGCCTCATCAAGGAGGCGAGATATGGGGACATTCAGGGGAGCATATCTAGTAAAGCGGGGTTGGCGGGGCTCTCATGGTCAGGTATCAGGGCGGGGGGGGGGAGGTGGTGGGGGGGGGGGGGGGGGGGGCGGGGGGGTGGGGGGGGGGGGGGGGGGGGGGGGGGGGGGGGGGGGGGGGGGGGGGGTTGGCGGTGGTGGCTGCATAGTCATTGCAGAATTTGGTGTGGAGGGTCTGCATTTCCTCCATGCGAACATAGTCGGCAGCACGCAACTTGAGCTCGTGCATAGAGGCAGGTGGGTGGAGGTAGACATTGTTGGCGAAGGGCCGGGTTGAAGGGTAAGGGCCATACATTGGAGGATCATTTCCTGGTTGAGGTGTGGGGTACGAAGGGTTGCCTTACTAAAATGATCAATAAATGCCCTGAGCGACTTACCTTGTTCTTGCTTGATGCCCAGGAGGGAGATTGTAGTAGTTTGATGTGGGCGGCTGCCAGCGAAATAGGTTGAGAACATGTGTGAAAGGGCGTCAAAGCTGTCGATTAAGTAAGGTGGGAGGGTTGTAAACCATTCGAGAGTAGGGCCTTTGAGGGTGGTGGGAAAGGCTTTGCAGAAGACTGCGTCTTGGGAGGTGTACAAGGCAACATGGGTGATGTAGACTTTAAGATGTTCGTCGGGGTCGGTTTCACCAGTGTAGCGGTCCAGTGTGAAGGGTTCCCACTGGGCGGGAAGGGGGGTGTTGGCGATGAAGTCGTTGAAGGGGCGGCGACGTCTAGGTTGGTGTGGTGGTAGTGGATGAGGGGATGGGATGGTGGACAAGAGTGGGAAAGGTGGAGGTGAAGTTGTGAGGGGGATGTGGGTCGCAAGGAGGTAGTGTGGGTTGTAAGGTAGGGCATGGGTAGTGTGTAGGGTGGTAGGTATATTGTAGGGGACCTGGGTGGTGGGGAGGGTAGCAACAAGGGTAAGGGCCGCGGTGTGCCCTGGTAGGGTGGAGGGGAAGTGAGTGGGATGGGTTGAGGGAATGGGTGTTTGTTGGGTGGTGGTGAAGGTGTGAGGGGTGGGGTTGTATTCGCTTTCTTCTTCTGTGGGCTGGAAGGCCGGGGACCTTGCAGCTTCAGACGCCTCCTTGGCCTTTCCCTTATGAGTGGGATCGACCTCGATCTTTCGCTTGAGGCGAGAGTTTTCTTGTCGCAGCGCCTCCATCTCATCAACGCTGCGTTTCTTCAGATCAGCCAGCTCCTGTTGCAATTTGGCTTGATCGTCAAGGATGGCGGCCAGATCTGGGGTGATGTTAGCGGGTCCTGAGGGGCCAGCGTCAGCTTGCTTGTTCACTCCAGCTCTACTGCGGGTTGAAACCATCTTCGAACAAAAATGGGTAGTAAGGTGTTGTCTCGTGCCCCACGGTGGGCGCCAATTGTTCCTGCAGAGAACAAATAAGATCAATTAGGCACAAGTATCATCTTACCCATATCCGTTATCTCCTCGGTTGGCTTCTCCCCTCCTTGCATATATCGGCTTGGACCCAAGAGGGGTTACCTGCAGAGAGGACTCTGAAGCTTAAGTCAGCCAAAGCTCTCAAAGTCAAATCAGGTGATTAATGGAGTAATGAATGCGTACCTTTAATTCGTGGGGTCCATGTGTATTTATAGATTATTAATTATGTTCGCCCATTGTATGGGCTGGGCCCTGGTTTGGGCCATAGGTGGGCCTAGGCCTTGGCCTAGGCCCTTAGTCTCGACTATTCGGGGCTCACTGGATATTAGGGGGCTTTGGTTTCATTGAGTGTCTTAAGGTTGTCGGCATAAATTGACTACTCCCTTTTGGCGGTTTGTGTTGCTCATATGTTATCCTAGGCGTGTTATTCCTCTTAGCGTCTTATGTTACCGGTTCAGGCCGGTTAGACTTAGGTCAGCCCATACCGGTTACTTGAATGATTTTGCGTGTAGGTATAGTGATCGTTTATTATTATTATTTGGTTAAATTGGCTCAGTGTGGTAGAATATATATATGTGACATTTGATAAATTTGTCCAGAAAAGAATGTGAGGAAAAATTCAACTACCAAAGAATTGGAAGAAAAAAAGTAATTTTTTTTGTTGCTTTATTGGAATTGTCTAAAATTATGTCATAATTTAGATGTATTGCATATCGAAAAAAATGTTTGTGATAACATCATAGGAACATTGATGAATTTTGAAAAAAAAGACAAAAGATAACATAAACTCCGGATTTGATCTTGCTCATATGGGTATATGTTCAGAGCTTCATCCAACAATGATTGAAGAAGGAAAATACAAATTTCCATATGCATGTTATACCATGTCATCTTAAGAAAAACATGCATTTTGTCAATTTTTAGTTGATTTGAAGGTTCTACATGGTTATTCATCCAATATTTATCTATGTATAGACGTTGAAGGGGGGAAAATATATGGGATGAAATGTCATGATTGTCATGTATTTTTACATCGCTTTCTCCCTCTTTTAATTTGTGGTGTTCTTCGAAAGGAAGTTTGTGAAGCCCTAATTGAACTTAGTCTTTTTTTTAGAGAGCTATGCTCTAAAATGTTGACTCTAGACACTTTACACCTACTAGAAAAACTATAGTTTTAACCTTGTGCAAGCTAGAGAAAATATTCCCTCCTTCCTTTTTTGACATAATGGTCCATTTACCCATTCGCTTGGCAAATGAGGCTAAGATTGCTGGCCCAGTGCAATATCGTTCGATGTATCCAGTTGAAAGGTATCTTAAGGATGTATAGTTGAGGCTTATATTGCACAGGAGTGTGTGCACTTTTGTTCAAGGTAATTGGATGGGGTTGAGACAAGATTAAATAGATGTGGAAGAAATTATGAGGGAACTCTTTTTCTACAAGTTGGAAAAGATTTGCATGAAAAAAACTATGTTGAGTTAACTATAGCCGAAAAAGAGTAAAAGAAATTATGTTCTCCAAAACCGGTATTGTATAGAACACAATTAACTTCTAAGAACCGATTTTGTATAGAACACAATTAACTTGTAAGAACTGGTTTTGTATAGAACACAATTAACTTCCATTACATATTAGCCTCCAAACTCCATCTTCCCCATTACATATACTACCTTTCCCGATCCAAACCTTACTTTTACAATATCAAGGCGTTTTCTAAGCCCTACATAACTTACCCCCACCATAGCCCCATGATCACCACATTCTACTTTCATCTTTTTTCCTCTTACTTCCTCAAATCCATCTTCAAATCCAAACACACCCTAAAAGAAACATCTCTTTTTCTATTTGAAAAAAAAATATCAAAAGAATCTATCTGAATAACAATTAATCAATTTCAAAAACATTTTTAATGAAATATTAATTATATTAATATTTCACTACATAATATAATTATTTTTAATTTATTTCCTTTTTCATTCAATCTTTATATATTTTTGGGTTAAGTATGTTTTTAGTCTATGTACTTACATGTGAAATTGGAATTCGTTCCTTTCTCAAAGTTCATATAAAATGTGTCCCTATACTTTATTAATGTATGGAATTCGTCCTCCAAAACTAACGACGTTAACTTTTAGCCGATGTGGCGAATGGTCATGTTGACTGGACTGACATGTCAGAACACGTGTCAGCCACGTGACTGGACTGATATTCTTTTATTTTTTTATACTTTTTTTCTTTTGGCTCTAAAAGGGTGTATTTTATGTATTACTAAAAGTATAGGGACGAATTTTATATGAACTTTAAGGGAGACAGACAAATTTCAATTTTGTATGTAAAATACAAAAACAAAAAACATATTTAACAGAAATAGTTTTTTAAACTACTTAATTGATTATTATGTTATTAAAGTGTTAAATGATAACATTGAAATTTCAACATTTTTCTAAAATTAATACAAGTATTTATTGAAATATTAAGTATTTTATAAATTTTAAAAAAATTATTATGAATTAATATTTTATTATATATAATTAATATATTACAAAAATTATGTGATAAATTAACTAATTTTCTATATTAGTTTAGATTAAAATAAAAATAATATATATCAAAGTAAAAATATATCATTAAATTATTTATTAGATAATTTATGATAATATTATAAATAAACTTTAATTAACATGAATCCAAAGACGATATAAATATTTGTCATCTAATCATCCTTCCATTGCAAAATAAAAAAAAAACAAAAATAATAAATAATGTAGTAATTTAAATTTGGGTTAAGTGTATAAATTTCGAACTAAATTACTATAAAATTAAATTAATTTAAATTAAATTAAATTTAAAATAATAAATAGTTCAAACAATTATTCCTACTAAGTATAATTTTAGTTCTTGTAATTACATGTGATATTATAATTTGTTACTCCTCAAAGTTCATTTAAAATTTGTCTGTATACTTTAGCGATGTATGAAAGTTGCAATTACGTGTGCTAGCCATGTGACACCCACGTGTTCTAACATGTTAGTCCAATCAGCATAGTCATTAGACATGATAACTAAAAATTAACGTTGTTTGTTTTGAAAGATGAATTTCCTATATTACTAGAATATAAAAACAAATTTTATACGAACTTTGACATAGAAACGAATTCCAATATTTAATCCTATATTTTTCAGTCAAATCCTTTTTTTATTGCTATTAAATGTATGCATGTGTGATGTGCTATGTTTTTTATGATGCCCATAATAGATTTACATTGTTAATTTGACATGTATGTGATATCCTGAAAATATCAATATGTTGCCTCGATAGTTGACTAGGTTACTAATATAGTTAACTACGCATATCCTGGAACTTGGTGTTGGACTCTGTCATAATATAGATGACTAGCCAACTAATGTAGTCGACTAGGTTCGTGCCTGTAGCAGTTGTTATATAAAAACAGTTTATGCACTTCCCGATAGTCGACTAGCCAACTAATGTAGTCGACTAGGCTCGTGCCTGATAGCAGCCGTTATATAAAAACAGTTTCTGCACTTTCTGTAAAGGGAACTGAAAAACCAGAAGAAAGAAAGAGAAGTGCGAAACAGGTTCTTGGAGCTATCTTGGAAGGTCCTCTTGAAGATTTCTATCAAGACATATTCAATTTTGACTTAGCAAGATGAAGACATTTCAGTCTTGGAAAAGGTGTACTCAATCCATTTTGTAGGCTTTGTTCTTGTGTTTTGATACAATTTGAAACTGTTTGTTTTTGTTGTTTTCTGTCTAAAGCAAGTGTGTGATAGCCTTGCTGTTGTGTGGTTGTGCAAGTGTGTGGATGCCTTGCATTTGTGTTCCTTTATCTTAGAATTTAGATTTATCAAGTGTATTTGTAAATCTTGAAATTCTTGTGATATAGTGAATATATCTAGTTGTGGTTTGCTAGATGAACTGGATGTAGATTCGTAAGAATCGAACCAGTATAAAAATTTTGTGTGCTTTATCTCTTTCTCTCTTTATCTTGTCATAGTATAAATGCTCCATACATTAAGCATCAAACCACACTATTTCAATTGATTCAAAAGCAAAGGTTATTATCAAAACAATTTCAAAAGTGCTAAAACTGGGCAAAATTTGTTAATACCAATTCACCCCCCTCTTGGTTGTGAAATATTGGAGCATTATTTCTAACATGTGGCACCAGAGCTGGTTAGTCGAATTCATAGTCGACTAGATCCTGACAGATGGCCAATATTTCACAGACTTTTTTTGAAGGGGCTTCAATAAACAGACCACCCTTATTTTCTGGAGATAACTATCCCTTCTGGAAAATCAGAATGAAGATCTTTTTAGAATCAGTTGATAAAGGTGTATGGGATGCTATTGTTAATGGTCCATTTATACCTACAAAAATTGAGGAAGGAAAAACTATACCTAAAGATTTCCTATCTTGGATTCCTGATGAAAATAAACGTGCTCATTATGATGTGAGAGCCAAGAATATAATCTCATCTGCACTAACATTGGATGAATTCTACAGGGTATCAATTTGTCAATCCGCAAAAGAAATGTGGGATGTGTTAGAGGTAACTCATGAAGGCACGGATGAAGTCAAGAGAGCTAGAAAGAACACATTAATTCAGGAGTATGAAATGTTTAGGATGAAGGCTGAAGAAACAATCTATGATGTGCAAAAAAGGTTCACTCATATTGTGAATTATCTCATAGCATTGGGAAAGGTCTTTGAAAAGGAAGAACTAAATATCAAAATACTGAAAAGTTTGAATAGAGCATGGCAGCCTAAGGTCACTGCAATTTCTGAATCAAGAGATCTCACCACAATGAGTATGGCAACCCTCTTTGGAAAACTAAGAGAACATGAATTGGAACTTGGACGTTTAAAAGAGGAAGAGGAAGGAGAGAAAAGGCAAAGCATTGCATTAAAAGCTGCTGCAAAAATTGAAGGCAGAAGCAAAGCCAACAAGGATAAAGAAACTGCAGATCAGGAGGATGAAGCTTCTGATTCCGAGACACTGAATCTGATGGTAAAACGTTTTTCAAAATTTTTGAAGTACAAAAATAAATCCAATGCAAAATCTGCAGCTGCAGGAAATAGAAGATTCCCTTCCAAGAGGCAAGAGTCATCATCTAACACTCCAACATGTTTTGAGTGTGGCAAATCTGGTCATATCAAACCTGAGTGTCCAATTCTCAAGATCAAAAAGAAATTGGAGGAAAAGAGTGAGGCCACAAGCAAGTCCAAGAGAGTGAAGAAAGCATATATTGCTTGGGAGGACAATGACTTCAGCACCTCTAGTGATTCAAGTGAAAGCAATGAAGAAGAAACAAATCTGTGTTTGATGGCTGATACAAAATTCTCTGCCAGTAGTGTAAGTGATCTTGAATCTACTGATGAAAGCTATGAAACTAGGTTCTATCAACTACTTGATGTATATAATGAGTTGCATGAAGAGGCTAGAAAGTTGCAATACTCTAATAACAGACATAAAGGTGAAAATAGGTGGCTTGAAAATAGATTAAAACAGCTTGAAACAGAAAATGAAGAGTTGAAAACTGAGCTTGAAAATATTGAAAAGCATAAAAGTGGTAATTGCAAAAAGAGTGTGATTAATTGTGAAAATTGCTCCAAACAATTAGAGAGAATCAAATATCTAATGAGTACATTAACTAGATTCACTCTAGGAAGAAATTATCTAGATGCTATGCTAGATTCCCAAAGAAGTGTACTGAATAAAGAAGGCATAGGATATGAAGAACACGAAAATCAACTAGGTAGTCAACTAGAATCAAGGAAATTCATTAACATGAGTAAACCATCTTCTATTGTATGCTTTTACTGTTGCAAATATGGTCATACATCAAATAAATGTTACTTTAAGAAGCATGGTGTTCCTGAAGGTAAATATAAATGGATAATCAAGAATTCAAATGTTTTGTCTAACATGAAAGGACCCAAACTCAATTGGGTACCTGCATCATCTCTTTAAATTACTATGCAGATAAGTCTTGGAGCCAAGGAATCAATGTGGTATTTGGATAGTGGTTGTTCAAGACATATGACAGGTGATGCAAAGAAATTCAACAAAATATCATACAAAGCAAGTGGTCATGTTACCTATGGTGATAACAATAGAGGTAAAATTCTAGGTGTAGGCAAGGTAACAAGTTCTTCTTCCACTGTCATTGAAAATGTACTGTTAGTTGAAGGGCTGAAACATAACTTGCTTAGTATAAGTCAATTGTGTGATAAAGGGCTGAAGGTTATTTTTGAATCAAATCATTGTTTGATATGTTGTGCATCATCAAATGAAGTAGTATTTGTTGGAAAAATAATTCAAAATATCTACATGGTTGATTTTGAAAATTCTGATTTCAAATCCATTCTTTGCTTATTTGCTAAAAAAGATGATCCATGGGTTTGGCACAAAAGACTTGCACACATTCACATGGCACATCTAAACAAACTAGCTAAAAAGAAATTGGTAAATGGTTTGCCTAACATTAAGTTTGAGCAAGATAGACTATGTGATGCATGTTAAAAAGGCAAGCAAATCAAAACTTCTTTCAAATCAAAGCAAATTGTTTCTACATCTAATCCATTAGAATTAATACATATGGATTTGTTTGGACCTTCTAGAACTAGGAGCATTAGGGGAAATTATTATGCTTTAGTTCTAGTAGATGACACATTCAAAGTCTTTAAAAAATTTGCCAATGTTATACAAAATGAGAAAGACTTAAGAATTAAATCCATTAGAAGTGATCATGGAGGTGAATTTCAAAATGCTATTTTTGAAACATATTGTGAAGAAAATGGGATCTCACACAATTTTTCTGCACCTAGAACACCACAGCAAAATGGTGTTGTAGAAAGGAAAAATAGGTCCTTGGAAGAATTGGCAAGAACCATGTTGAATGAAAATAATCTTCCAAAATATTTTTGGGCTGATGCAGTAAGTACTGCATGTTATGTGCTAAATAGAGTATTGATAAGACCCATTTTGAAATTAACCCCTTATGAACTTTTTAAAGGAAGAAAACCAACTATCTCTCATTTGAAAATTTTTAGATGCAAATGCTTTGTATTAAATAATGGAAAATCTAACATTGGCAAATTTGATTCAAAGGCTGATGAAGGTATATTCTTGGGTTACTCTCTTACTAGCAAAGCATATAGGGTGTACAACAAAAGAACTTTAACTATTGAGGAATCAATACATGTTGCATTTGATGAATGTTTGGAAACCTATACTAACATGCATGAACCTAGAAAAAGCGATGAATTTCTTGAGACAGGGGGAGATTTAGCAGAAAAGCCTCAAAATGTTCAGATTGAAGAGAAAACTGTTGATACAGCCACAGATAGTCAACTACAAATTAAACTCGATGATCTGCCAAAAGTATGGACTACTCCAAAGGACATGTCACTAGACAATGTGATAGGAGACATATCAAAAGGAGTGTCTACAAGGAAGCAACTCAGTCAGTTATGTTTAAATGTGGCATTTGTATCCCAAATAGAGCCAAAGACAGTAGATGATGCACTCAAGGATGAGAATTGGTACTTTGCAATGCAAGAGGAGCTAAACCAATTCCAAAGAAATGAAGTTTGGGATCTAGTTCCTCGACACCAAAATCAACAAGTTATTGGAACCAAATGGATGTTTAGAAACAAACTCAATGATAGTGGCTGCATTGTGAGGAATAAAGCAAGACTTGTAGCCAAAGGATATAGTCAAGAAGAAGGGATTGACTATGATGAAACCTATGCACTGGTGGCAAGATTAGAAGCTATAAGAATTCTTCTAGCCATTGCATCAATGTTGGACTTTAAACTCTTTCAAATGGATGTGAAGAGTGCTTTTTTGAATGGATACATCAAGGAAGAAGTATTTGTAGAACAACTTCCTGGTTTTCAAGACTTTGCATTTCCAAATCATGTCTACAAACTAAAGAAAGCTCTATATGGTTTAAAGCAAGCTCCAAGATCATGGTATGAAAGACTTAGTCTATTCTTGATTAAGTGTGAATTTCATAGAGGTAATGTTGACTCTACATTATTTGTCAAAAAATCCAATAAAGATCTCTTATTTGTACAAATCTATGTAGATGATATCATTTTTGGATCCACTAATCTTTCTTTGTGCAAGGAATTCTCTACAAATATGCAACAAGAGTTTGAGATGTCTGTGATGGGAGAATTAACCTTCTTTCTTGGACTACAAATCAAGCAAGTTAAGAATGGTATATTCATCCACCAAGCCAAGTACTGTGCAGAATTATTAAAGAAATTCTCTATGGACAGCTGCAAGGAATCTTCAACACCTATGGCCACTAATTGCTATTTAGATATTGATGAATCAGGTAAGTGTGTTGATCAAACATAGTATAGAGGTATGATTGGTTCTCTACTTTACTTAACCGCTAGTCGTCCGGATATCATGCATAGTGTGTGTGTTTGTGCACGGTTTCAATCATGTCCTAAGGAGTCTCACTTAACTGTTGTAAAAAGAATTTTGAAATACTTGAAAGGCACCAAGAGTCTCGACTTATGGTATCCTAGAGGGGCTAATATATCATTGGTGGGACATAGTGACTCTGATTTTGGTGGCTGTAAAGTGGATAGAAAGAGTATTAGTGGAACATGTCATCTATTAGGTTGTTCATTAGTGTCATGGCATTCTAAAAAACAAGCATGTGTTGCGCTTTCTACCACGGAAGCAGAATATATTGTTGCAGGAAGTTGTTGTGCACAATCCATTTGGATCAAGCATCACCTAGAAGATTATGGCATTCATTTAGACAGCATTCCTCTTAGGTGTGATAGTACTAGTGCTATAAATCTCAAAGAATCCAATCATGCACTCTAGAACCAAACATATAGAAATAAGACATCATTTTATTAGAGATCATGTTGCAAAAGGAGAATGCAAAATTGAATATATTGACACAAATAATCAATTGGCTGACATATTCACTAAACCTTTGGCTAGGGAAAGATTTTATGTACTTCGAAATGAACTTGGGATACTTGATTTAACATATACTACATAGCTACTACCTCATATTTTGTACTCTGCAGTAAATACAGTTAACTATATTGTGTAACATCCCTAAGAAATATTACTGATATTAACGAAATAAAATTCGAATTAAATGTATGCATATGTAATGTGTTATGTTTTTTATGATGCCCATAATAGATTTACATTGTTAATTTGACATGTATGTGATATCCTGAAAATATCAATTTGTTGCCCCGATAGTTGACTAGGTTACTAATATAGTTAACTATGCATATCCTGGAACTTGGTGTTGGACTTTGTCATAATATAGTTGACTAGCCAACTAATGTAGTCGACTAGGTTTAGGTTCGTGCCTGTAGCAGTTGTTGTATAAAAACAGTTTCTGCACTTCCCGATAGTCGACTAGCCAACTAATGTAGTCGACTAGGTTCATGCCTGATAGCAACTATTAGATAAAAACAGTTTCTGCACATTCTGGGTGAAAATCTGAAAAACCAGAAGAAAGAAAGAGAAGTGCGAAACAGGTTCGTGGAGCTATCTTAGAAGGTCCTCTTGAAGATTTCTAACAAGACACATTCAATTTTGACTTGGCAAGATGAAGAAATTTCAGTCTTGGAAAAGGTGTACTCAATCCATTTTGTAGGCTTTGTTCTTGTGTTTTGATACAATTTGAAACTGTTTATTTCTGTTGTTTTCTGTCTAAAGCAAGTGTGTGATAGCCTTGTTGTTGTGTGGTTGTGCAAGTGTGTGGATGCCTTGCATTTGTGTTCCTTTATCTTAGAATTTAGATTTATCAAGTGTATTTGTAAATCTTGAAATTCTTGTGATATAGTGAATATATCTAGCTGTGGTTTGCTAGATGAACTGGATGTAGATTCTTATGAATCGAACCAGTATAAAAATTATGTGTGCTTTATCTCTTTCTCTCTTTATCTTGTCATAGTATAAATGCTCCATACATTAAGCATCAAACCATACTATTTCAATTGATTCAAAAGCAAAGGTTATTATCAAAACAATTTCAAAAGTTCTAAAACTGGGCAAAATTTGTTAATACCAATTCACCCCCCCTTCTTGGTTGTGAAATATTAGAGCATCAACTCTAACAATTAGGTCTAATTTTCACTAATAAACCCAATGATAGCCAACAACTTGTTTGCCAGGAGGTAAAGGAACAAGTTCCCATGTGCCATTAGAATGTAAGGTTGCCATCTCCTTTACCATATAGAATTGTATATGTTCTGAATGTATTGTGTATCTAATGCAGAGCACACAATATGTATTTATACTATTGAATAGAATCAATTATAATAAAATCACATAATCATATGGAATCAATCACCTTAATTTACGAGATTATGTAACGATTGATTTCCTAAAAATCTGTAACCACTGATTATATTCTAAGAGTCTTAAATCAATATGGATGATGTTAGGCCATTTCAATCAACCATTATTTATGTCTTTCTTTTTATTTTATTGCACGAATTAAGTTACCTATAAGGTATACAACTTCCAAATTTATTAAATTTATCAATAAGTTGAAGGAATCAAAAGTTAAAACATAAAAGCATTTTCTAAGTTGGTTAATGAAAAATACATTCACATCGTCTACCATGTTAATACCCAAACTAATATATAATTGAGCACAAGTGGAAGGGAATTTTTATGAAAATTCTTTTGGAAGAAAAACAAGAGTTAGTATCTTTTTTAGGTTAAAATATCTTTTTGGTCCCAATTTTCGACAAGTTTTGTCAAATCAGTCCTAATTTTGTTTTTATGTTCAAATGGGTCCTAAATTTTGTCAATTTTGTTCAATTTGTTCCTTTTTTTGTTAACACCATTTAAACCATTGACGGCCATGAATAATGACTGCCACATGTCATTTCGTGATTTTTTTTTTTAATTTTTTTAAAATTTTTTTAATTTTTTTAAAATGTCCACGTGTCAATCCAACAATGTGCCATGTTTCAGAGTCAATGTTTTATCTTCAATTTGGTCCTTATAATTGTTATTTTTGTTCAATTTAGTCCAATTTTTTGTTAAAATTGACCAATTTTGTCCCTGTCGAAGAGACCAAATTTAATTTTTATATAAAAATTATAATGATGTGAATTTTAATATATTATATAAAAATATTTATTTAAAAATGTGAATTTTAATATGAAAATTAAATTTGGTTTCAATTTGGAGGGGGACAAAATTGGTTCATGTTAACAAAAATTGGGAATAAATTGAACAAAAATCACGAATATAGGGACCAAATTGAATATAAAACATTGACTTTGACACATGACACACTGTTGGATTGACATGTGGACATTAAAAAAATTAAAAGACATTTAAAAAACATTTTAAAAAAAATTAAAAAAAATTAAAAAACCATGAAGTGACACGTGACAGTCATTGTCCATGACCGTTAATGATTTAAACGGTGTTAGCATAAAAAGACCTAATTGAACAAAATTGATAAAAATTAGAACCTATTTGAGTAAAAAATAAAATTAAGATTGATTTGACAAAATTTGACAAAAATTGGGACAAAAATATTTTAATCTATTTTTTTATTATTATTTAATGAGTGCAAAATGATATCATATTGTAAGTATTGATAATTACTTGGTTTACATAACTAAATAGTAAGTGTTATATATATATATATATATATATATATATATATATATATATATATATATATATATATATATATATATATATATATATATATATATATATATATATATATATATATATATA
>Ga0214544_1006749_pt1 | contig 20871 bp, 13 predicted proteins | sample CNSS3metaG_FD_160074 | JGI IMG/M metagenome (GOLD analysis project Ga0214544, IMG submission 160074) | Root nodule microbial communities from cowpea collected in UCLA plant growth center, Los Angeles, California, USA - CNSS3 | ecosystem: Host-associated > Plants > Roots > Nodule | place: USA...
ATGGAATTTCTTAAGCAGGCTAAAGGAGAACTTTTGTGAGAGGAAAAACTAGAAAGTGATGAAAGATCATTAAATCACCTCGTGGCATCCAAGTTGTACGAACAAAATCTCTTCGTTTCCTGCTACTGAAAGCTATATTGATCCATATAACCATGAAATATTTTTTCCTGGTACTTGATTCATCTATCTCTGATTTCCCTGATACAGCACAACCATTCAGCATAAATTCAGGAAGTAGCAAAGCAAATTTAAGATTCAGCTCCAGCGTAGATTCAGAAGGGAGGAAAGGAGAGGAAACAATGAGGGGGCAAAATCTCCTCCCTCCACTTTGTGCCTTAGAAATAAACAGTTCATTAAGTTCTTAGTACAAAAAGACATGAACGAAAATTACATCCTATTCTCTTCATAGTAGACAAACAGGGTAATGTGAACTGTAAATTGTCACTAAGAAACTACAAAGTACAAATTGGACAAGAGATGCAAGGATACAACAAATTTAGCAATAATAGGAAATAATCCAAACACAAATCTTAAATTCAGAGTAAATCGATATATTCTAAATATCAGTATGAGTCATTCAACAAAATAAGAGTAATCTGTGGTTAGGGTTCAAATGCTGACCTTCAAATGGAGAAAATGGACAGTGAGGGCGACATAGACTAGGAGACCAGGTATTTTGACAACGAAGATAACACAATGCGACAATGATACTAGCAGACGCAGAGCACAAAAACAACACGCGACCGTGACGAGGCGACTTCGCATGGTGGTGGCTCCTTCGCACGGTGGTGGCGACTTCGCACGATGACGGCGACTTCACACGGTGACGGCGACTTCGACTCCGCATGGTGACGGTAATGGCGACTTCGCATAGTGACGACAACGGCGACTTCGCACGGTCACGGCGACGGTGACTTTGCACGGTGACGACGACGGTGACTTCGCACAGTGACGGTGAGTGTTGGAAAGCGAGAACGACAAAACAATGAACAATGTTGGAAGAAAGAAGAACCGTGTTAAGGAAAAGAGAAAGGGAACGAAGAAAAAGAAATGGAAAATGAGAAACATACCGTACCGGTTCCAAGGTCAACAAATCTAAACCATACATCTTTCTCTTCCATAATTGTTGCCCACCAAATTACAAGAAAAAAGTATAATAAAAAAGGAGACTAGAACATGAACTTGATCTACCACTCTTAATGCCAGTATGGATCCTGCATAGAATCATAAGCACAACACCATGCACCAGTATAGATTCCAATACCAGAAAAAAAACAGGTCATGTCAATATAATTATTCTTGCTATCCTGGTAGCTAGGTTCTTACAATGCAAAAATCAAACAAGACTTAAGCAACGCAACGCCATAGATAGAATTTCATTATGAACCTATTGTAAACAAACAACATTACCTTCACGTCCCCACCTCATCAACTAATATAATAGTCTACAAATACAAGGATAATAAATGAGACCACCACAAAGATTGTAAACACATGGTTGGGCACAAACACTAATCAGAGTATGAAAATAATGCTTTAGGATTTTTGTACACTATCCAAGACCATGATTTAATTTGGGCTAGAGTGAACACTTCGTCAACATCAACCCTTGCATTTCTAAAGATGATATTGTTTCTTTGATTCCAAATGCACCATATAATGGCCACCCACATACACCGCCACAATTTGTTGCAATTTATTCATACCTTGGAGTTCAAACTGAATGAAGTGTGAAGTTGCTATATTATGATGTACAGATGACAGTCCCACCCATAAGTCACACATCTTCCAAACATGTGCAGCCACCTTACACCCAAATAACAAATTGCTAATAGATTCTACATTAATTCCACACATCACATAGGTATTGTTACTCAAAAGTATACCTTGTCAACACCCAATTTCCTCTGGGTGACTAAATTATAAATAAAATAAAATAAAAATATTTTTCAGTAATATTAATCTTATTTTTCTTATTTCCTAGACAACTAATTTAAATTTATAATATAACTAAACATTTTTTTAAAATAGAAAAATAAACTAAATAAAAAAATAAGAAAAATAACTTTTATAATGAAAATGAGTTTTTAAAAGATAAACACAAAAAAAACATAAAAATAATGATTAAGAATAAGAATTAAAAAAAGAGTTTTATAATAAAAAAATAATAATAAATTGAAAATAAAAAAAATAGTTTTTAAATAATCAAAATTGTACCACACCTAGCCAACTCAACCAAATAATAATAATAAACAATCACCACATCTATACCGGAAACAATTCAGATAGCCGACCCAGGCCGACCTAGGCCTAATCGGCCTAAACCGATAACCCAAGCCACTAAAGGAACAGCCAGCCTAGAACAACATGCGAAGAATGACGACATAAACCACTAGAGAAGTAATCAGACTACACCGACCACTCTAAAAGAATTGACGAAACCAAAACACCTAAAGAACAGTACGCCCACGATAGTCAGGACTAAGGGCCTGGGCTAGGACCCAGGCCCACCTATGGCCCAAACCAAGGCCCAACCCATGGAATGGTCAAACGCAATTAATAATCTATAAATACACTTGGACCCAACAAATTAAACGTACGCATTCATTACTTCATTAATCACCTTATTTGACTTTCTAAGAGCCTTCGCTGACTTAAGCTTCGGAGTCCCTTCTGCAAGTAACCCCTCCCGGGTCCAAGCAGACATATACCAACCGAGAAGAGGCCGACTGAGGAGATAGCGGACTATATGGGTAAGGTAACACTTATGCCTAATGTATCTTATTTGTTCTCTGCAGGAACAAAAATAGATTTATAAAATATATTTGAATTTATAAAAAAAATGAAGAAAAGATAACGGTAAAAGAAGCTATAAAATTAGTTTTAAAAAAACTATTTTCCATTTATATATATGTAACACCCCATTTAGTTAATAACGCTAATTAAAGGAAATGTTACACAAAATAATACTAGAAGCAAGGTCCTAAAGTATGACCACAACTCCTTACAATTTTCCAAAAGAAAACAAGAATTGACCTGAGGCACACCATGATGCCAGTAACGAAGTATAATAGTAGACCAACAATATTTCAAAATAAAGCCCAAAGACAAAGAAATACATGGGCCATAGCCCTAAAAGAAACTCAGATGAACAGAATCCAGCCCCAATAACTACACAGCAGAATCACCATCTCCTTGTTGACCACGAGCATTTCTCGCATCTGCTCACATCAATAAATTGATGATCATCGCGAGAGAAAACCACACAAAGGGAACAAACGACAAATAGAAGGGTAAGCTAGATTAGAAAAAAAATTATCGTACAATTACATGCTATTTAACAGTCCAAGAAGTATATGTCAACCAAACATGTTATAAATTTTCAAACAATACATATAATTAGTCAGATTCAACGGATGCTTACACTTGTGGTAGACTTCCCTGCTCTACCGAGCTAAATGTTACAATGTTTCATCCCCCACACACAAGGTTAGCCCTTAAGGAGTTTCAAGCCTCCTACTACTCTCACCACTAGAGTCAGTACGCTCTATGTGAGACTAATTGACTCTATAAAGTGTTAGGATGCAACTTTACCTTGAATCCTTACTAAATTATATAGATGGGGCACCACCATGAACTCCCACTAACATGGGTCATGGAATTACGTCCCGACCAACTAAGGCACTACCATGAGGTCTCACCTAGAGGCTCATGAAATTACGCCCTAAACATACCCACAACATGTTCATCAATCCATATAATATCACTACTCATACCAATTCCATGTCATTTGGATAACCAAACCATCCCATACAGGTCACATGCCACTCATCTCATGCTTTAGCATAACGACCCAATCAAGTCATGGCTCATTACATAACAACATATCCCATCCAATCCCATCCAAGCATACATAATCACATGATTGTAAGACCCACTAATTTTAAATAATTAAATAAATAAGAATTTACATAAACGAGAACATAAATATATGGATGCAATAATATTTCATGCATTATTTTATTACTAAATCAAAAATCAAAAGGAAAGAAAGAAAAAACCAAAAATAAAAATAAAATAAAAATAAAAATAAAAATAAAAAATAAAAAAATAATTAATTAATTAATTAAAAAAAGATACTAATAATAATAAATAAAATGAAACGAGGAGAAAAAAATCTCCCTTTGTGCCTTATCCATAGGGTTTGGTGCCTAATGGATCTAAGGTAAAATACATGCGCTTACCAGGATAGTTTCCTAATACCTAAATAGCAAGGTCAATAGAGATATGGCCCACTTCATGGCATTTCCCACGACAGTTTGTAAACAACAAGAGGTGGGAGTACTAATGAAGCAAACAAACTCTAGCTGGGGTTCTCACAATGACCACTTGGGAAGTACATCCACTGTCACACTGCTACACAATCCCCTCTATTTCTAAAGTTACTCAAACCCGGGTATAGGGCCCCACTCATGTTATGCACATAGTGTGTGTGTGTGTGAAAGGAATATAATGCATACCCAAATCCCTTCCTGTAAACAAACAAAGAAAAAAAACAAACAAATATATATAATAAAGTCATCTATCCTAAGATTCAAAATTCAAGCATAAGAATAAAGTAATATGAACAATAAATAAATAAAATAAAATAAAAATCATCCAAAATTAACAAAAATATACACAATAATAATAAGAAATAATAAGAAATAAAATAAAATAAAATAAGACAAAAAAAATGATTCATCTAATGTGTCTAAATAGTACCCGCTTTTAACTTTGCATCTATTTAGTACCCAAATTAGTTAATTTGCATCAATTTGGTCCATCCCGTTAAATTTTCAGAAACGCCGTTAACGGAACAGTGATCTGGCATTGTAGAACGGATACGTGTCAATGAGAATAATTGTACAGTGGCAGTGGGTGGATAACGTGGCATGCCCTATTTCAATTGATTTTCCCCACCGAAAAAACCCTAATTTCCCATTCCCATGCTCATCTTCTTCTTCGTTGCTCGATTGGTGCAGTGACCGTGAAGCTTAGTTGCTGCAGTGGTGAAGTCGCTGGCGAATAGGGAAATGTCGCGTGGTTTTAGTCATCCATTGTCGTCTTGTTCGTGTGGGTCACGTAATCACAGTGTTTCTTCTCCTAGGTCAGTGAGTGGAACACCACATTGCCATTGCGGGGAGATTGCAGTGTTAAGAGTTGCAAGAACATCGAAGAATTGTGGGAAACAATTTTGGGGGGTGCCCTCACTACAAGGTTTGATATGTGACTTTTATTTTTGTTTGGGCTGAGTTTTGTTGTGGAAAATCATGTTTGCTTTGTTTTTTGTGAATAGCGGAGTGTTGGTGAAGATTTCAAAGCCTGCAACTACTTCAAATGGTGCACGGAAGATAATGGGGATGAAAGAGATGCAACCATTGCTAGACAAAGTCAAAGAATACGTCAACTAGAGAAAGATTTGATTGATTCCGAGAAGTAGCTGATGTACTTGTTTAGGATAATAGGGTTGTTGGGTTTAATTGTGATCCTTCTTCTGTTTGTATTGTTAAAAAAATAGGATGGTTTAACTTTTTGGTTTGATGCTGTTGTTTTGTTAAATCCGTGAAGGTTTAATTGTTTCAATGGTTAAATATGGTTTGTATTTAGTTATGTACTTTGTGTTCGATGAAGTTGTAATGAATGATTATTAAATGAATTGGAAGTGAAATTGTTGGTGATGAAAAGTGTGTTCAATTTGTGGTCATACATTTTTAAAGTTAATCTGCTGTAAATAATTGGATGAATATACATGGTGAACCATAACAGTAAAGATGGATGAAAATGCATTCATTAAACTAGAACTGATTATCATGTGCTGAGTACATAACCTGGGCATATCAAAATAATTTGTCTTTCAAAATAAGCCCAAATATAAATCAACTAGTCAATTACAAATTACATTTTAAAAAACAAAAAGAAGGTCCAAATTCTTCAAGACAAAACATTCACTTTCTGGATCATGGCTTCTATACTAGGCCCCTTTTAAAAGCCAATTTTGGTCTCTGATTTGTACGTGGAGGTGGTGCCTGAATTGGTTGTTGTGGTCTAGGAGGAGCCTGTGTTGGGGGCTGAATTGGAGTCTCACTTGGTGCTTCAGCTGTGGACTGACTTGGTTCTTGTGGTCCAGGAGGAGCTTCTGTTTGTGGCTGAAATGGAGTCTCATTTGGTGCTTCATCTGTGGACTGGATTGGGGGTTGCGTTCCAGGACTCTCAGTTGCTGGCTGTGATTGCTGAATTGGTTGTTCTGTTTCAGGTCCTTGTGTTGGTGGTTGTGATTGCTGACTGGTCCCACTTGGTGGCTGAGTTTGGGGATTAGTTGGTGGTTGAGTTGGTGGCTCCTTTGGGGCGTGGGGACAACCATTTCTTCTATGACCTATTTGCCTACATCTCCCACACCTTTTTCTAGTCCCACCCTGTCTCAGCTGTGTAGAATCCTTGCGCAATTCCCAACTCTCAAGTCTTCTCTTTTTTTTAGGTCTCCCTGGCAATATCCTCTTTGGTAGGGGCAGAACATCAATATCTGAATTCATCTCCCAAACCTTAGGTCCATTGACTGGATATATCAGTGGAATATATGTTTCCTCATATGTTGATGTCAAAAACCAGTGAGGTATATGTTGTTCTATATTGATATTGAGGAACCTCATAGTAGTCAGTGAGTGGCAGCAGGGTATTCCTGTGATTGTCCATTTTCTACATATACACTCCAATTTGTCTAGGTTCACCACGAACTTGTCACCAATCATGGACACGTGGTTCACCTCAAACAATTTCTCTCCAGCCCAACTACCAAAAGAAAATATAACAATTAAAATCTGAAATTTACACATTAAACAACATCATATTGTATGGAAGCAGTCCTTGTAAAAATATCAAAATAAATTATGAAATGTTACACAAATTATAGATGATGATAGTAATATAAATGGTTATACAGATGCTTACTTTCTGTTGATCAGACATGAAGGTAATTCCCCTGCAGACTTCAACCCCACCAAGATCATCCACCAAGAGCTCTAAAAACCAACTCAACGTTTCTTTATTCTCGACTTCAACAACACAATACGCCAAAGGAACCATTTGGTCATTACCATCTCTTGTCACAGCTGATAGTAATTCCCCACCATATTTTCCTTTTAGGAAACATCCATCTAACCCAATGATAGGCCTACAACTAACAAAGTTGTCCTTACAAGCCTTTAAACACACATATAGTCTTTTGAAAGTTTTTTGTCCATCGTTATCATCTACAATGACCTTCACAGTAGATCCTGGATTAGACCTTAACAGTTCTTGGGCACAGTCATAAACAATTTTATATTGTTCCCTAAATTACCCTTCCACATTCTTGTATGCCATTTTTTTTGCTCTATGGGCAGTTGCCCTGGAGATTCCAATATTCCATTTTCTTCCAACTCTGTTTTTAATATTAGTAAGTTTAATATCAGGATTATCTCCTATGTTTTTTTCTAATCTCTGACTTAACCATTTAGATGTTATCATCCTGATATTGAACTCCCTGCTGTAGGTATGTTCATTTATAATTCGTCTTAACTGCCAAGAACTTTGAGCAGCCTTGTATGCACAATAAGCATACCACTCACATGTTCCTTTTGCTCCAAGACACTTCACACAGATCCTTCATTTGTCATTTCTAAAGATTTTTAATTTCCTTCCATTGTGCACACCATAAGTTCTTATTGCTTCCACAAACTCCTATTTTTCTGTGAAGTATGTCCCCACCTCCCATTTGTAGCCTTCCATACTTTTGGGCATTGAAAAAATCCCAAAGTTTCCATAACTATCTCTGTCATCTCCAGAACAGTCATTGTACTCAACACTATTCAAACTTTCAGATGCCCAGTCAGTGTCAGATAAGCCTCTATCAGTTGCATGATTATTTTGACCACTAACTCCACCAAAATCGACTGAACCACGACCATCACCGTCCCAAGAATCATCTTCATCTTCATAAGTATGGATACTGACATCAAGTAGATCCTCTTCAACAAAACTATCCCCTATGGAATCACTACAGCTACTTACATCATCCTTATCTACATCTTCTTCACCTCCATCTTTGTCTACTTCATTCTGAACACCTCCATCATTTTCAACTTCCACCTGCCCACCAACCTCACCTCCATCTTTGTCTACTTCATTCTGAACACCTCCATCATTTTCAACTTCCACCTGCACATCAACCTCACCTCCATGTTCCTCAATTACAATTTCTACAGGCACATCAACCTCACCTCCATGTTCCTCGATTACAATTTCTACAGGCACATCAACCTCACCTCCATCCTCCTCACTTTGAACCTGTACACCCTCATTAACCTCTCCTCCATCATCCTCATTTTGAACCTGGACACCCTCCCTCACATCACCCTCTTCCACAACAGGATGATATTCTAACAGATTCACTACCTCAGCTTCATCTACTTTGTGAACCACATACAGATGTACTTGACCATTAAGAGTGGCAATATTCACCATATGACATGCCCTTCGGTCATCACACAACAACTCCAATCTACCCTCCAAAACAGATCCTCCACCCATTGCATACCACATCTCCTTCACATTTGCATAACCCATCTCCTTCAGAATACCCAAAATCTCGAAATAGCTCCATCTATCTGGGTCACATGCCAAAGTACTTAATTGTCCAACATATTGTAGTGACCCATTGCTTTTAAACTTCCCACCATGATGAAAAACAACTTCGAAATGGTCGTCCATACCAACAATAACATATAAATACTACCCTGCGAAATACCATTTTACCTAAACAAAGCAACACAAATTACAATTTCATACCACTATAAGACCGACAAAACCATTAAAATAGACAAAAGCATAATGGGGGACCACTGCTCGTGCCCACAAACACACTTCATGGACCACCACCGTCAACGGAATCATAAAAAAGGACAACCACCGTCAAACATATCATAAAAAATTGAAACAACACCGCATAAAACAATTAAATAAATCAAACCCTAAACCCCACCATTCTAAAAACAATTAATTCAATGAAAAACAAATTAAAATGACTCGCGCACCTGGAATCCAAAATACTTGCCACTTTGAAGTCAATTTTAGCTTCAATTTCCTCCGCAATGCTCCAAATCCCCAATTCGATTTGAACCCTAACTTCACCACGCTGCCTCTCACTCGAACACACTCTTCTAATTCGTTCCCAAATTACGTCCCCTTTTAATTTTCAATTTCATTTTTCTAAACACTGTTCCACTTCACACACCTGATAATGCCACGTAATCTTTTTTTTCCCACTTAAGTAGTCAACATGGTCAGACGTTAAGTCATTTAACGGAGTCAAATAAAAGGGACTAAATTGATGCAAATTAACTAATTTGGGTACTAAATAGATGCAAAGTTAAAAGCAGGTACCATTTAGACACATTGGAACGAAACTGGGTACGTTGCGAATAATTATACCTAATAAGAAATAAAATAAAATAAAATAAGACAAAAAAAAATGAAAAAGAAAACAAAAAAAATTGAAACAACCACATCAATTTATATATTTAATTAAATGGCTTAACTCTCTAAAGTCCCCAATGGAGTCGCCATCTATCACAACCTAAATCGTGACAAGATGACAAACCAAAAAAAACAAAATTTGTAAAAAAAAGTTTGGAGTCGCCACCATAGTTATTATAGGAAACTATGGAAAACCATAAAAAAGATTTTTTTTTTGTTTTTTGGGCCCGATAAGGATTACTCCTTGCTCCTACGTATCTCTATTCATAATGGAGAATCAGGGTCACGTAGTTCTTTATGAAAAAGACTTTTTGAAAACAATTTGTTCGAAGATATTGATATCACTCTTTTTTAATATTTGAAAATTTTGTATTTTTTAATAATCTTATAGAAAAGAGAAGGTATTAAGTACTAAGCCGACGCGAGCTGTCACACGAGCACTTATACATTTTAAAAGTTAAAAGGGTATTTAAATTATTTATTTGTTATTACTTCCTTTAATAAAAACTTTTGAAATAAGACATTGATACCCAATAAAATTTGACTATTTTATATCCATAATTTATGAAAACATTAGGAAAAATAAATAAATAAAAGATTAGGACATAACGTTTAGGATTAAACATATTATTTTAATATGAAATTTTTTTACAACCCTTAACATGAAAAAATATGGCACAACATATTCATACAATGTCAAAACATGATATCTCTCACTTATTCACGCAACAATATTCACAACCCAAAGCAATCAACAAAACCTTAATTATAAAACTAATGAACCCCAAAAAGCATGACAGTAATGTTTTTTTTTATATTAAAAGAAATAGTGAAAACATCAAATTCAACCAAGATAAAAAACACATCTCGAGAAATACTGCATGACACAATAAAAAAATAATTTTGCGAACCTGAACGGGAGATTAGACTTGCAATAGCTGCGTTGGAACACTAAGAAGCACGTGGGGGTGGCGATTGATGGTGAGTGGGTTTTTTTATGTGCGAGGGTTAAAAGAGAATGTATGCTTAGAGTGAGAGAGGGCTTTAGAAATTTTTGAGAGAGAAAAAATTAAATTCTTCTTCTTTTTCTGATGGGTTTATATACACAACATTATAAATCTAATGTAATCTCGTAATAAAGGTCTGCTTTAATTACAACGAGTTTTAAAAGACAAGAACTGGTCTTAAAATTATTACAAGAGAATCAAATCATATAAAAAAACAGAGCACAAAATCAAACGTGATCTGCAAAAGAGATATTGTTTTGAATTATATTACTACTTTCTCTATCTGGAAAAAAAAGTGTCATAAAATCAGAGCACAAAATCAAACGTGATCAGGACGGATTAATTATAATTACAAAAAAGATATTCTTGAGAAACATATTAATATTTTCCTCATCTGGAAAATGAGGTGTCATAAAATCAGAGCACAAAGTCAGAGTAAATAATTCTAAATATTCGAACATATTCTATTTCTAATTATTAGACTAACTTCTTAATCTGGAGCAGAAACGACAGAGCATAGAGTGGGGGTGCGAAAATTAAATGTTGGGCTACCATTAGTTGCAAGAAAAACGGTGTGGGTATATAAAGCATTTTGGGCTAAAATAAAACAAAGCCTCAAAAGAATATATACAAGATTAAAACAAAATTTTCTTTTTATTTATTTATTTATTATTATTATCCTGTTATTATTATTATTTAGACAAAAAAAAAAACCAAAGAGAAAACCTTTTATTTTTTTATTTTTGACCCTTTTTTGAAAAAACAAAATATTATTATTTATTCTATTATTTATTTAGCCGGACGAAATTGGGTGTTGACACCAAAAAAACATAAATAATATTTCATACTTTTCAAATAACCCAACCATGACCTCATAATCCTTCATGAGTCATATACATGACTAGGTCTTGGGACTTCACTATGCTCCCACGAAACTAACTCATTCATGGTCTAACCCTATGAGCCTATCCCGCTCATAGTCCTGCCCTACAGACTCCTCATATGTAGTAAAACATCCAAGCCTCCTCAACTTGGACCCTGGCACACACGCAATCACCATACTATGGACTCCTCGCCCAATAGTAGCCGATGGGAACATAACAGTTCCTTGCCCATCGTGCTCCTGACACATGTAATCACCATACTAAGGACTCCTCGCCCATTAGTAGCCAACGGGAACTCAACCAGTTCCATGCCCATCATGTGTCCAACCATCAAGCACATCCCAGACCCCTATTGGACTTAGTCCTTCAAGCCCAACCACCACAACACATGCATATACTTCCTATACTTAGGAAAAGTAGTCATATCACACACACAAGTTCACACAAACATGAAAAATTCACATAAACTCGCTTAATCCAGGGACACTCGCCCAAGCTAAGCCCTTAGCTTTGCTTAGGCTAGCTCACCTCGCATGAGCGAGCTTAAAACAACAACAACATCATGTTATCTCACTTAGGCGAGATCCCCTTGCCTGGGCGAGCAATAACATCGCTCAAAATATCACCCACACCTCGCCTAAACGAGGGTTAAATAAAACACACATCATTTCTCATCGCGACCTCGCTTAGGCGAGTGTCTCTCGCCCGAGCAAGAGACTTAGTCGCTCAAAACCCCAATACCTCTCGCCTAGGCGAGATGTCGCACTCAAAGCACCCAAGTTTCCTCGCGACCTCGCCTAGGCGAGTCATTCTCGCCTAAGCGAGACTAGGCGTCGCTCAACTCTGAATCAGGTCGCCCGAGCGAGCAGTGCCAACCACACAAGAAACGAGGTTCTGCAACTCTCGCTTAGACGAGATAGACTCGCTTGGGCGAGACTTGCAGAGTTCCCTCTTTGTGACACACACGGTTTACCCAAAATAATGCCAAACCAATCTAAAAATATACCACAAAACATTCAGTCAATACCAACGCAGTTGTAATGGCAAGTAACACTCAGAACCATGCTTTCTACATATCTGGACAACCAAATTCGAATATTCAATCATCAATAGCATGAAATATCAAAACCCTCATCCCACAACATATTACCCATACATAATTATGCACCCCAACCTAAAATACTCCAATTCACAATCACAACACATACCACACGAATTTCTCAATCAAACAGAAATCAATTGGGGCAAAACACAGCAAACATACAATATTGAAATACACACAAGTTCAGCACGCCTAACCTGGAATTCCGGATTAAAAATGAGAAAGACAGGACCCTTGATTCACAATCTCCTTCTTGCTTCAGCCCTTGCACACCCAAAACTCAACTCACACTCTGAATGTCATGCTCCTCTCTATACAAGTTCACTACACTGCCAAAACCCTTCCCTTTACCTAAATTTTGGCCTTTATAGGTGTCTTTAAGATGGGTTTTAAAAATAAAACTGGTGGTTTTCCAACCCTCTTGGCTGCCCCATTCTGCTAGGTTCTCTCTACCTTTCCACATTCATTCCAAACTAAGTTTAGTAAAAATAAAGATTAAGTTCTGTCTACCAAGGTTTGAATTCGTGACCCTCCACTCACAATGCCAAAGCACAACCACTATGCAAATTCACATTTAGTGATACACTTCAATCAATATAAGTTTACATTACCAATTACATACTCATACATATTATTAAAAATAAATAATAAAATAACAACACATAATTGGCATACATAGGACTCAAACCCAAGTCCTCTCACACAAACCAAGTACTCTCAACCATTTGAGCTAGTACTATTCCACATCACATTAAACAATAATTAATGCCATAAAGGCGCTTTTTACTCGCATTAATTAATTAATTATGTATTTAATTAATTAATTTTCACGGGTCTTACATTTGTGGGTCAAAGGAAAGCTCTAGAATTATCAATCTTAAAGCGAGGAATCCAGGTTAGTGGAGTTCTTACTGTTTGTTTTCATTCTGCTATCGTATGAATATATATTCTGAATCATAATGGAAGTGTAGAGCTTGTTCATTCTCAATTTCTTCGCATTTCTGGATTTTTCCAGAAACTGCCTGGTGGCAGTTCATGCGCCGCCAGGCGACACATGTGTTAAGCCTATGTTTTTGGGTTTTCCTTGAACTGCCTGGCGGCTATGCGTGGCCCGCCAGGCGACACCACTTGTTTTGGCTTGTTTCTAGTTCATGGTAAGTTTTGTGATAATTGTGTTGTTGGAATTAATTCTGTAAGTGTGCATGAATGCGTTGAAAGAAGAAAAACTACCTGCGAACTGAATGGTGTGAGAAATTGGTATGAATTAGGATTCCATGTGGGGTTAGGGTCTATGGGGTGTTGAGATAATGAAATATTGTGTCAGATTTGATTTATTGGATTGCTTGTATGATAATGGTATGGAAATAAACTGGCATAGACTCGTGTGATGTAACCACTCATATTTTAGATTAAAAACGTGAATTGGAATTAGTAGTATAAGTGGGGTGTGTAGAAGCCACGATTGGTGCGAACGAACCTAGGCAGCTCCCAATTTTTCACGCACCGCCTGGCGACGTTGAAGCTGTCGTCAGGTGCCCAATCATATCAGTAGAAAAGTTGTTTTGTGTGTGTTCGTATGTTGGGAGTGGTTGATTGGATGAATTAAATGCGTTGTGGTATGTGACAGACTTTGATTAGTGTGCATGATAGGGTTAGCGGGTTGAATTGTAATGTGGAGTGTGAAGTAGAAGGAGCATTAGAGTTAATTAAATTGTATGCTAAGAACTGATAAAATGATAGGTGCAAAGTGTGTAAAAGTGCTTATCAGATTTATATTGATGAATGGATTGTGGAGAGTGATGTCTTGAAGTGATTGAGATTATAAGCATCCATACTTTTGTAGTTCAAAAGTATATATATATATATATATATATATATATATATATATATATATATTATTGACAATCTGGATGGCATGATATACCTAATTGTTGATTAGTATGGATATAAGATGTGGATTATATTGAGTGGAATAAGATAGGGTTCAATTCAGTACATGAAAGAAAACATGGTGTGTATAAATGAGAATAATTGTCTTATTGACTTGATTAAAATGTGTGCATTATGATTGAGTCATAGTAGTATAAATGGATAATTGTAAAGGTGATGTGAGTTTGGAAATGTGTGATTTGAGGTCCCTTAGAACCTGTTTAATGTGCCAAAAACCAGTAGCAATTTCGCTATTGGTGTGGCGCCTGGCGGCGAGGGCGAGCCGCCAAGCGATATTAACCTAAAATAGTGGCAGTGGTACTTGTACGCGCGAGGCACCTGGCGGCAATGTGGGTTTCGCTAGGGGGAAAGGTACAACAGAAGCCTTGATGGTGCGTTGCGCTTGGCGGCAGGCTTGAGGTCCGCTAGGCGGTGACGGCGTAGCAGAATTCCTGGATGGCATTTGGCGCCTGGCGGTGTGAGATGCCCGCCAGGCGGTCTGGAACCAGATTTCGCCAAGCAGTGTGAGATGCACACGAGGCGGTTTTGGTGCAATGATGGTGTGCGAGGAAAGGTTTTTACGCAGCTTTAGGTGATGTTCATGATGCGAGACTTTGGCTGGGGGACCAGTTACGAGTGCATCTCGTATTGGGGTAACACGTGACCACTCTAGGTTGTAGCCTGGTGGTTTAGGAAGTCTAGTGGAGTGTGCGGGTTGTGGCTCGTACAACGAGGTTTCGGGTGATTGCCCTCTTCAGTGCATGTGATAGAGTTTTGGTAGTCTGGAATAACTAGGAACTTATGTTTGTATTGGGGAGCTCCACTTGGTGTTACGGTGAGATGTTGTGGCAAAGTTATTCCCACGTGTGGACTATCAGGTGGTAGCCTGTAGTCGGAGGGGCGAGTAGATGCTTGTACAACAAAGATCGATCATTGATCTCACCTAAAGGGTATAGAAATGATAGACGTCTAATGCAAGTGTTGGAAATGGAGAACTAAGGGAAAAACACTAACACGAGTTATGATAGGGAGATGATGTATTTTAATATTATTATGATATTTGTTTGGTTTATTTAAATGAGCTCACCCTATCTCTGTGTGTGTGGCGATGATCATGTAACTCGTTACATGGGAGCAGATGTTGATGTAGGTGAGCATGCAGATGCATAGAGACGGAGTGGGGACCCTATCTGTGTGTGTGGTGATGATCATGTAACTCGTTACATGGGAGCAGATGTTGATGCAGGTGAGCATGCAGATGGGTAGAGACGGAGTGGGGACCACTATGTGACAGTTTATAAAAATTCCATTATGGATTTTCTTTTGTAAGATTTATATTTTGGATGATTTGGTTTTGTAATAACTTAACATTGCGGTTTTATTTACTACTTAAGCGACATTTGAAGTGTTAAATTAATTTCCCGCATTTTGGGAAATTGTTGAGAATAAATGATGTTGTTTTATTTAAATTTATGTTGATTTATGTCAATAAGTAATATCCGACTAGGACGTTACAATGATTAGATATATTGAGCAAAGAACAGAAAAGAAAACAACCATGGGACAAAGAGTAGCCAACATAGTACTTTCCATCCGAGTCTCACCCAAGCTAGAGGGTTTTCGCCCAAGCAAAAAGGGACTTCTCGCTTAAGCGAGCCCCTTCTCGCCTAGGCGAGAGCTCGACAGTGGTACTACAAGGTTCTAGCAAGTTCTTGCTCAAGTGAAAGCCTCTCGCTTAAGCGTGACCCTTGCTCGCTCAAAATGCATCAGTCGCCTAAGCGGCAACTCGTGCTGTTACCAAGGGTGAGTTCCTACTACTCTCGCTTAGGCAAGAGTCACTCGCTTGGGCGAGATCAGCAGGTTCTCGCCTGTTAGCACCTGTAACTCCTCATTCAACCAAACATACCTACGCACCAAATATTTTCATACGACTAACAACACCATTTAAGCATCAACAACACAAGAACAATCCAAGAATAAACCAAAGGCTTAAGAAAACGTAAACCCTAGCTTCCCTTACTTGGAAAGGAGCTAGTACAAGACCTCTACACTCAACTGCGGAGCACAACAGCTCCAGAAATAGATTCACGAGCTGAAAACAGTGAGCAGAAATGAGAGGAATCAAAGTACTATTTTTCAAAGTGAACTCTAAGCCCTAGCAGAGCTCTGAAGTTAGAAAAAGGAGAGGAATCAAAGTACTATTTTTCAAGAATCGCAGATGTGAGGGTTTTGGCTGCCTTAGGGGCTTTGTACACCCTATAGGCCAGCCCTAGGCCTAACTGTTTTGGGCCAGCCTTTAACCATAAGGGCAGAAAATAATGGGCCTTACAATATATTACGCTAATAAATGTAAGACCCGGGAAAAATTAAATAGTTAATTAAATAATTATTTAATAAATGCGGGTAAAGAAAACTTTTAAGGTAATAAATGCGGAATGTTATAACGTAGAAAAGTACTAGCTCAAATGGTTGAGAGTACTTTAATTGTGTGAGAGGACTTGGGTTCAAGTCCTATGTTTGCCATTTTTGTGTGTTAGTAAATTAGTATTATATATATATATATATATATATATATATATATACATATATTAATCATGTTGTGGAGTGTTATAATAATTGAATCATATTGGATAACATAAACATGAATTGGGTATGTGCTTGAGTGTGGGTTCAAACCTTGAAGGACCCAAATGAAACTCTATTTTTTCCATTTTTAGGCTTGATTTGAAGTTGAAGGGTTAAGGGAAACCCTAGTAGACATAGCAGTCAAGGGTAGCTGGAAAATAATCTAATTAAGTATGCTTCAATGACAATTACACGACTCCTTAATGCAATTTTCGTTTTAGGGCCTTAAACCACCATTAAAACATCATTAAAAAGCTAATTGTGAGAGGGGAGAAAGGTTTCTGCAGAGGATATTGTGGGATAGGCAGAGGAGTGCGAATTTCAGTGAGAAATTGAGAGTGTGGGGGATTTTTGGGGCTGAATTGAGAGAAGCCAAAGAAGGTCATTTTGGAGTCAAAGGGAAGAAGTACAAAATCACTCAAGGAAAGCTTTAATCCAGGTTAGGGGAGTTAAATTTTGCGTGTTATATATCATGTATATGTTTCGTGTTGTTCTGGATATGGTGAAATGTGTAAATTGAAATTTGCATTGAATTTTATCGATTTTCTAGAAATTTCCAGAAACTGCCTGGCGGCGTTGAAGGCTCGCCAGGTGACTCATACCTCTAGAGCCATTTTCTGGGTTACATGCAATGCACCGCCTGGTGGCTATGTGCTGCCCACTAGACGACACCAATTGGTTTGCCATTCTCTTGGATTTTTTTTTTTTGTGTTTTCATGATGTAGGGAGGTTCTGGAAGTGATTCTCATGATATGAGAATCCTTGGCATAGCGAATTGTTATTTGAAAATGCACCGTCGGGCGGCACTGAGGCTACCGCTAGGCGACACGACAACTTAGTAGTAAGTGTGAATTGGTTGGTGTTCTGGTGACAGGGTGTTGAATAGGGTCATCATCAAAAGTGATTTGATAGGTGATAGACTGGGATTTCGTTATCTATGTGCTTTATGCAATAATTGTGAGATTAAATGTGGGGGATAAGAATTGTGGATTTCATGCACTTGGTAGGTTATAATGGCAGATTTGTTAATCATGTATAAGATGCAATGCTTTCTAAACTGAGGAGGAATGAGTTAGACCGTAAGGGTATTGGATGTCTTGGGTAGATTTAGAGGAATAAGAGGCAAAGAGTGGGTGCGCATGATAAAATGGACTTGGCACAAACTAGGGTTGGAGCTGTAATTGGGGTGTGGTTTGGCAAACTGTGTATATTGTGGGGGTGGTAAATAGAGGGTACCATATTGGTTCGTTGTGTTTGTTTCTTTAGAGCATCAAGTAAGGCATGTTCGGGCATGATAATATTCATCTGGGGACATGATTAATGGTACTTGTTACATTTTGGTTACGATGTTATGACTTAAATACTATGATTGATGCATGAGAGTTGAATTACATGTTTGGGGCCTCTTAAGACCTGTTGTAAAGGCCAAAAACCAGTAGCATTGCGCTACTGGTATAGCGCCTGGCAGTGTGGGGCGAACCGATAGGCGATAGAGTTCTAAATCAGTGGCAGTGGCCACTGTCTACAGGCGGCGCCTGGCGGCAGGGAAGGTTTCGCCAGGAGGTGACGGGTCTGGATGACTTCTGTTTGGCGCTTGGCGAACGGGGCAGACTGTCGGGCGGTTTATGGCCAGTTTTCGCCTAGCGGTGTCTAGGCGGTGCCAGGCAGTTTTGGTTGCTGTATAATTGGTTGTTGCTTTGATCAGTGAACTCGAAGGACTAAGTTCAATAGGGGTCTGGGATATGCTTGGTGGTGGAACGCATGATGGGCATGGAACTGGTTAGTTCTCGTCAGCTACTATTGGGCGAGGAGTCCTTAGTATAGTGATTACATGCGTTGGACGCACGATGGGCAAGGAATAGTTTTATTCTCGTTTGCTGCTATTGGGCAAGGAGTCCATAGTATGGTGATTGCATGTGTGCCAAGGTCCAAGCTGGGAAGGCTTTGATGTTTTACTACAGATGAGGAGTTTGTGGGGTTGGACTATAAGTAGGATTGGCTCGTAGGGTTGGACCACGAAAGGGATAGTTTCGTGGGAGCACAGTAAAGTCCCAAGATCCAGTTTCATGCATATGACTCATGAAGGAATATGAGATCAGGGGTGGGAAATTTGCAGTTAGCACATATCAGTAAAATTATTTCTTGGGATGGGTGTCATACTTATTTTATATTCATATGTGCATAGCTCACCCTATCTATTTGTATGTGGCGATGATCGTATAATTTATTATCCGGGAGCAGATGTTTTGACAAGTGAGCCAGGAGACTCATAAGATTGGAGAGCGGGATTATATGGGCTTTTGAAGACTTGAGTTTTTTATATTTTCATGTTTTGAACATTAGCCAATTTTGGCTTTTACAGTTGTAATAACTTTGAATTGCGAACATTTATAATGTATGCAACTTTGCGATTTTAATTTTCCCGTATTTTGGGAACATGTGATTATAAATGAGGTATTATGAATATTATCGCGTTTTAATTTATTTTATTTAATTGTTTATGTTCTTTTCAAAGTAATATTCCTTAGGGATGTTACAATAAGTATATAAAAAAAAGTAAGAAGAAAAAAGATATATATATATATATATATATATATATATATATATATATTTTTTACTTTCTTAAAATTAAAATTAGAAAAAGTAAAGACATTTCAAAATAAGTGATTATATGTTACCGTTACTCAATTGCATCCTCATTATACTACCATAATCTAGATTCTCTCCCCATTTCTCTCAACCTCTGCACACAGTTAATATCTTAGACAATGCTAGAAATAATTAGAAAAAGGTCTCAGATCTCATAGTCTCTTACGTTCGTCCCTCAAGCTCTTTTTTTTTCTCCATTTCATTTAAGAGAGTCACCTGATACATAATTAGACATCTTCTTTCTCTTTTATCCACTGTCATCTTCTTTCCAAGGTCAAAAATATCCTTTTTAGATCTCACTCTCATCACGCTCCGTTGACGATCATTCTATAATAACTCACATTAAGGGATCACCACCTCGATACCAAACACAAAGAAAAAGCACCTGGAAAAATTCTTCTTGGAGGGGCAAAGCCACCAAAACATAGATCTTTGAGAAGATAAGAGAGATACACTTGCAAACATTGTTTTGATTTTGAAAAGCAAAAATCATCAAACAAGTGTGAAAAAAATCTAGGTTTTTCTTTCTCCTTTTATATTTACTTGTAATATTTATTATGCGATCATAGCACCAAACATATTGATTGTTTTTTTTTCTCTCTTTTCCTTCTCTTACACTGATGCTTGAACTCGTCATGGCATCGTATGTACATGTTCTAATTACCATTTCTTTTATGAAATTGTCTCTTATAATGTGGTTTTGTTATGTCAAAAGAAATGGTTGGTTGCGTAATATACGAAATATAGGATGGGCTTTATTGTCATTAATATTAGATGAAAGTTGCGTATGTGTGTTGGCATAAAAGGTGTCAAAGAAACATAAGCCTCATATGTATATATAAATCTCTGCATTTGGAAGCTTCTTTTGGTATGTTAGTTTATTAATTAAAATCTTTTATATTTTTTCCTTAATTTCTTTTATCGGAATGCGAGTGTTGATTTTAATGGCTAATATAATGTGTTGCTTATACTGGATGTTTCAAAATAACGCACAAGATACACATTAAACATGAATATTGGAATAAAGAATTTTGAGATAGCTATTGAATAATAAATATGTCTAGGCATTAACTGAGAAAATTTTATTTTTGTTTGGTGATATTCTTTTCTAAAAGAGATATAA
>Ga0214544_1006750_pt1 | contig 20867 bp, 18 predicted proteins | sample CNSS3metaG_FD_160074 | JGI IMG/M metagenome (GOLD analysis project Ga0214544, IMG submission 160074) | Root nodule microbial communities from cowpea collected in UCLA plant growth center, Los Angeles, California, USA - CNSS3 | ecosystem: Host-associated > Plants > Roots > Nodule | place: USA...
TCATTACCCGCACTTGGCCTACCCTCTGCAACCTCGGCCAGCGCCGGGCAGGCCAAGCGCTGATCTACGCTACTAGGGGGTCAAAATTGGACGCCGATAAGGGGTGATTTTTGGACGCCGATTGACAACCTGATACTGTCATCGGCGCATGATTTTGATCTGGATTGGGCACGAGGAAGACCGCTGAAGCAATATCTACATCAGGTCGCCGATGAGACAAAAATTCTGAAACACGGTGGAGTTGAGAAGGTATTCGACAAAATCGTTAACGGACTACTCCCCGTATCTGCAGCAAGACTGCTCAACGCAGCTAAAAAGATCGATTTCAGGGTTTCGGAGATAAATGCTTCGGATTACTTCGAAAACTTTCAAGTGAAAATAGACGCTTACATTGAGGAGTTAACCAAGGACTCAGATGTTGACGGGCCGGCCAAGGAAAAGCTGAAAGCCCTGATTGAGCAAACCGCTGCTTTGGGATTCGATGTCCTCCAAATAACCAATGGTCATGACTTTTATTCAGCACTTGGGGCGAGTTTGCGGGCGGAGTTGGGGGAAAGGAAAACTGCCCAAAGCTTTGGAAGCGAGTGTGAAATGCACATACAGCTCTGCTTTACGCGAGAGGACTTTGTTGCAACGGAGCTTTTCGAGAATATCCGGATGTGGGAGCGAGCAAATCCGATGTTTGCGCTACTTTGCCCTACACTGAATGAACTGAAGATCAACGATGACAAAGCCGCTTAAATTCCTGCAGCTAGTTGGCAAGCGACGTCTCAGATTGGGTGGCGAACGGAGGTTCTACTCTGATGAGGGGCGCGAAGTTGGATGGCGCGAGGGAGACCGGTTAGCTTTTCTGAGGTCAGGCAATGTTGCCGGCTGCCCGCCATGAACTTGCAGAACTGCAGGTGCGAACGCTTCCTTGCGGAACACGATCGAACCGTCAGCTCCTGCGGTGCAGTTGAAGCCTACTGCGCCGCTTCACCACCGCAGGAATGTTCCGATCAGTATAGATATGAAGCACTGCCATACCCTTGCGTTCAAGTGGCTTGATGCCTTCCAATCAGCTCTTTCACCCTCTTTTCGCAGTTCGTCTCAGCGTACGCCCACCGTGCGCGTGTATCCGCGCATTTCAGCTGCGCGTCCCGAAATAGCGTTCTTGCCATAGAGATCTGGCTATCGATTGAGCTTTTTCCGGGTCCTCCTCCAAACTGCAGAGCATCCCTGCACTCTTCAGGACTCTCCGGCAACACATCCGCTAAGTGGCTAGCAAGCTCGCTTCGGCACTTCGTGACGGAGCTTTCCTGAGATAGGCGCATTGCGATCTCGGCCATTTGTGTGTGGGCATCTCGGTAAGGAACGCCTCGCGACGACAGTCGCTCGGCGGCGACGGCTGTCATTGCTAAGCCGTCTTCCAGATTTTCCCGCATTGTTATAGGCTTGAAAGACATAAACTTCACGATGAGGGACGTGAACGCAATGGCCCGCTTGAGGGCATTTTCCGCAAGGTCCAACGGAGCGCAGCCGAAATTACTTGCTTCGATCGAGTTGCTGAAGGGAGACTTGCACGTAGCCGCTGCCGCAGAAACGAAGGCGCCTATCACGGTGCTTGCTGATCCCTTGATGTGTTCAAGCAGAAACGGGTTCTTCTTATGAGGCAGCATGGAAGAGCCGCCGGCAAGATTGCGAGGAAGGTCGATGAGGGCGAACTCACGCGTCGTCCAAACCTGCAGGTCCTGGGCCACACGGCTGAGCAAGATGGATACTCCGGTGAAGAGTGAAAGCCCATGAAGATGCAAATCTCGGCTTGCGACCGCATCAAGAGAGTTCAACGACGGCTGCTCGAAGCCCAGAAGAGTAGCGGTTTTTAGGGGATCTATCGCCAAACTAGTCCCACCGCCGGCTCCGGCCCCCATGGGGCAATACCTAACCTCTTGAAGGAGGTCGTGAAGCCGCTGGCGTTCGCGCCCGAGAGCAAAGAAGACACCGAGCAGATAGTGCCCCGGCGATCCTGGGAGAGCAATTTGGTATTGACTGTATAATGGAGCTGTAAGTCTCGACGCTTCTTCCACTCGCTGGAGGAGAGCATCTTGTGCAATTCCTATTTCTTCCGAAATTGAACACGCCGCTTCTCGAAGACCAAGGAGAGAAATGGTAGCGTTCAAGTCGTTTCGGGATCTCGCAAGGTGTAGCCAGCCCGCCTTTTCCGGGCCTGCTCTAGCGGCAAGTTCGGCCTCATAAGCCAGGTAGAGGCCACGCGGCGCATCGCGGCCGTCTAAAGATTGAAACCCCTCGCCACGCAGGTCCAAGATATGCGTGAGCAGTTCTGCAGCTACAGCGCCACTGACTAGGCCCTGGTCGGCGAGCATTAACAGATGTGCCTCGTCTATGGCGGTTTGAAATTGCAGTTGGCGACCGTCCCGTGTAATTTCGATGGTCAGGGCGAGCAGCTTCTTTGCTTCGGGATGCAAACTCCACATTGCCTCGCTGGACGCAGTACCTTGCTTGTTACCGGCTTCGCCGGCAGTCGTTTCGATTTCAATCATAATGGAATCCATCATCCGTTCAGCTGCCGCGACAGCTGCATCGAGTTCATCAGCAACGCCTACCGCATAGGCTACTCGGTCTCTGAAGTCGCCATTGATCTGTAATTCCTGCCCCTCAGATTTCAGAAGACCCGCCTCGGGCACCGTCGACTCCGCAGCTCGACGAAAGCCCAAGTATTTTAGCTTGCCGGACTTGTGCGCTAGTCGGAAACGGATGGCTCCCGCCCTTTTAGCCGCTTGTGGAGGTGCCAACGCCCCACCCCCGTAAAGCTCGATCACCATGTCGGGAATCGACATACCAAGAGTGTGCGAGAGCATAACTGGAATCATTCCTCCAGCCAGCCTAGGATTGACCTCGATGAGGACGGGGCCCGAGTCCGATATCACAAACTCTACATGAGCCGGTCCGAACTCCAAGCCTAAAGCCGATACTGCGTCTGCGGCAAAAGAAGCCAGTTCATGTAGGGATGACTGTGGAAGTGGGGCCGGGAAGTCATGCCCCACTTCCACAAAAGACGGGGGCGGCCCCTTGTGCTTCGCGAGAATTCCAAGACAATGCACCGTCCCGTCGTATACAATCATCTCTGCCGAATATTCCTTGCCCTCTACATACTGCTGGATGAGGATCTCGGGGCTGGTCAAGTCCACTTGATCAAGGAGCACGTCCTTTGCACTTTCAAACGCTTTTATGGCGGCTGCGGTACTGTGACAAAGCCTTACACCGCTGCTGCCGCTTCCGGAGACCGGCTTCACGACGACCGGGAATTTAGCTGTCGCGAGAGTGTTATCGACGTCTGTCAGGGAAGTGACGAGCCAAGTTTCGGGGACAGCAATCGATCGTCGCTGCAACTCCGTCACTTGCTTCCACTTGTTCCGACACGTAGCTATGGCATCCGGATTCGTTCCTGGCAGCCCGATCGTTTTGGTGACTCTCGATGCTGATTCCACGAAGTAGTCTGATGAGGAATATACTCCCGCCAACCTTGGTAACTTGGCGGCAGCCTCGATGATTTCGTTCGGATTACGCGTTTCAGCTTCAATTACTTGTGCGGCAAACCCCTCAAGAAAGGGATAGCGGGCAGGGTTACGAGTGACGAGATAAGGCTCAAAGCCCAGGACGCTGGCTCGCTTCATCAATAGCTCGCCCGTCCCTGTCGTGTTGCTTTCCACGAAAAGGAAGCTCCCACGGTTCATCAAAACTCCTCCAATGCTTTTAGAACAGCTTCCCGAGTTTTCCGGTTCCAACAATAACGATTCCAGGGCGGGAGAGCAGTCGACGGATGTTCTTCGGTAGCCGGTGCTTCCAGAAGAACGCCTTGAACCAGGCATCCGTTCTGCTTGAGCCATTCCTGGTCGTAGACAGCATTGACATAGCGATGGCCTTCATCAGGACATATGACGACCACGGTTTCCTTGGGGAACTGCCGAGCGCGCCAGTGCCCAACGACGTAGCTTGCCCCGGAGGTCGGACCGGCAAAAATGGCGTGCCGCTCGTGGAGGGCACGCGTTGCAGCAAATGCCAGCGATGCCGAGGTGAAATGCACCTCGTCATATAGTTCATGCTTGACGTTCTTGGGGACAAGACTGTTGCCCAGCCCTCGCAGTTTCCGGTCGCCGTCCGGTTGGCAAAAAATGACGCTATTGAAGGTGTCTACTCCGACCAGTCTAGCGGCCGGGGAGTTTTGACGGAGGCGCTCGATTGTTCCGCAAGTGGAGCCGCCCGATCCAACAGGACCGACCAGCGTCACATCGGCGCCAAGCATCTCCACTATCTGGTCAGCGAAATACTTGTAGGCTGCCGGGTTGTCCGGTGTTTCGTATTGACGAGGCCAGAAACACGCGTTGCCCAACTGTCTCATTCTAGCGTGCAATGCGTCGAGACGGCTCCTCTGGTATCCACCCTCCCGTGCCTTTTCTGTCACTACGAAAACTTCCGCGCCCAAGGATCTCAATCTGTTTTCCAGCCCCCTGTCCATTACTGGATCAGTGAAAATCTCAAGCTGTAATCCGTGTTCTTTGCAGACTACAGCCAGGCCCAGGGCGAAGGTCCCGCTTGACGTCTCCACGATTTTGGCGTTGCACTTCAAAGTGCCCCGCTCCAAAGCTTTGTCGATGATATACTTCGCAGGCAGGAGCTTCATGAACGTAAATTGGGCGAGATAAAGATTTGTGTCACACTGAATGATGCGGGGAAGTGCATAAGCTGTAGAAAAGCTGGAGTATGGCAGGTTTTCGCGAACGGTGTACATGTGTCTGCTCATAGGCTTAGTTCAGGGTCAGAAATATATTTGGGGAGTCATCGAACGGCGATACATGCTCCAAGACGGACCGAAGCTTTCGCGGGAACTCGGGTGCCAGCCGATCAAGCAGAATTCCAATCATTGTACCGCTGTGCGCGACGATGACTCCGAGCGCGCCGGTCTCCTCGGATGCTTTCACCATCGATTTTAGATGCTTCTTCGGAGCCCGCTCCTGATGCAGGAGCGCGCTGGCGGTAGCTATGCTGCCTACCGCAGCTGTGTCGCCCTGCGGAATCGCTATCCGTGCGCGCTCGAGCAACTCATGATATTGTCTTCTCTCATTAGCTGAGATTTCCCCTCGACGTTGATCATAGTCGACTGTTTCGACGGTCCCCCCTTCATCGACACCGACGATGGCAAGCGGCGGCGTTTGCCCGAGGAAGGAGAGGAGGCGGCATAATCGCTGTTGATATGCGACCGTACCGGGGTACATGACTCCATCGGACGGCTCGATTTCCGCCATTAGTTTCTCTATCAACGATGTCCGAACTCTGCGTTTGAAGCAGGAGGCGATTGATCGTGCAGTGGCAACAAGATCTGCGGACGAACTCGCCAGGCCCTTACCTTCCGGGAGTTCAGACTGCAAAAAAAGGGTTCCTCCAGAAACACCAAGCGCAACCACAAGACTCTCAGCCAGCCGTTTTGCTTTGACCTTATGGGGGGGATATACGGTCACGGATCGCGTACCTACAACCGGCGTGAAGTGAGCCCGCGCAAAGACCGCGATGGGCATCGTGATCAAGAAATGAGAATCACGGGAATGGCAGTCGATCGGCAGTTGGCCTTGCAGCAATTCGCCGAATGTGCCGCAACAAAGAGCGTTACCTTCCCCGAAATCCACCCCAGGCTGCTGCCCATCCTCGACAACCGTTTCGCCCAGGTCTTCACCATCGAACGTTTGGTGTTGAGTATATGGACTCCAAACCTCGTCACCGGCGGCATTCACGAGTTCTCTAGTCCTGATGCTGGGGCTGTGTATCAAATCATCGATTGAGCGAGTGGACTTTTGCATCGGCATGTCACTTCCTCACTATACTAAATTGAATCTGAATTGCTGTTACCAGAACGATAGGCGATTGATCGGACCAACAAACATATCCCACAAGCCCCCTCTTGCCGTGTATCGGCTGGCATCATCGGAGCCACTTGCTAGATGCCAGAAGAAGTAAGACTAACGAATGTTTTCATCTAGCTACCAGTCTAGGTAGGTCAGAGCGGAACTCGATAACACTACCGGGACGGACGGGCAGGAGCTTGCGCCATCGCCGGCCGAGGCCGAGCGCGTCGCCGCGGTTTGTCTCGGCCGTGTTGGCTGGCAGAGACCCCTACTTCTTGGATTTCATGACATCACCGCGTCGATTTCGCATGACGGCGGCCGGCGGCGATGCACAAAAGCTGCTACGTCAGCAAAGCAACGGCACGACTTCGTCGCGCTAACGATTTTTGCTGGGCGGTACGCGCGAGTAACTGGCTTTACTGATAGATTCTCAGATCATGCTCGCTGCTTCGTCCGGATACTCCAGCACGCGTAGAACCCAGTAGTGCGCGTCCTCCTGGTCAAGGAACCTGCTGTCTTTCAGACACAATACCAGCCTCAAAACGCCAGCCTTCTTCAACGACAGCATCTCGTGTTCAAACGACGTTGCCTTCGTATAACTCTTGCAGGTGCTCGCGACGACAAAACCCCTCGGACGCGTGACGCGCACCAACTCGCGCAGACCAACAGGTTGGACGTGCCCAAGCGTAAAGACGCCACAGCATACGGTAATATCATAGCTGGCGCTCGGGTAGACCGTGATGGGCCTATTTAGATCAACCTCGCTTTCAACGTTGCGGTAGACCCCGGTTTGGCGCGCCATTTCGGCCATCGCCTCGGAGAGATCGAAACCATCGATCAAATGGAACCCGAGATGGTGCAGTTGAATGCCAACTAGGCCTGTACCGCAGCCGGCATCTAAGACTTTCGTGGCTGTTCGTTCTCTGCCAAAGTTGGCAGCCTGCACTGCGCCCGCCAACTCTGCCACGATCGAAGGGCCGCAGTAGTTTTGGCGATCAAGGTCCATCTCATAGGAATCGGACCATTGACGATAATACCGTTTCAAGCCCACGGGATTACCGGCGAGCGCATGTGAAGCCTCGATCCGCTTTTGCGCTGTTTCTCGAAGTATGCTCAGTTGATCAACGCCATGCATGAGTTTCCTCCGTAGGCCCACTTTCATTTGCATTCGCAGCCACTCTGATGGCCAATATTCTTCTACCGGATCACGACGTTTCGCTCTACCGAAGCCCCTTCTGCTTGTGTCCGGACACAAGGCGGTATCGGATCGACCGGCGTTAATACGGAGTGAGGAGCTCCAAAAGTCGTGCCAACTGCAAGGGACGTCGACCGAAAATGAAATTCTGTTCTTTGCTCAAAGGGTTACATGTGGCTGTAGCAGACACCTGGGACGAACATCACGATGTCGCGTATATGACAAATCAATCAACACTGTTGCCTCACGAGCACCTTATCGGCAGCAGCAATATGCTACGCAGGCTACCATTCCAGGTAGTGGACGTCAGATATCATTATTCTTTACCGCTCAACAACCTCAACGCCTCTTATGCGGACACCATGGAACGACGCAATTCATACTGCGAGCTTTTGAAGATTCCTCGTGTACCTGCCCTCATACTCACGGCAGGGTTCTCGCGTCTGGCGGGAAGCATGTTTGCCCTCACGCTGGTTCTGTTCACGCTTGCGCAGTTTCCGTCATCGGCTCTGACCGGCTGGTTAACATTTACAGCGATTGTCCCAGGCTTGATCGTGAGTCCTATGGCGGGCGCGCTACTTAATCGTGTGGGTCCCATGATCTCGATCAGGATTGATATGATGGCCAGTGCGATCTTTGTTGCCGGGATCAGCATTGTTGGTTGGGCCGGCTTCTCCAATCCCGTGATTCTATTCATGCTGGTGATGCTGTTTTCGCTTGCTGGCCCTTTAGGAACCGCAGGAATGCGCGTTCTGCTACCAAGTGTGGTGCCGCCCCACGCGCTCCCTCAGGTGAACGCACTGGATGCGGCGCTCTATGCCACGGCAGACGTCGTTGGGCCCGCCACGGCTGGAATGGTAGTCGCTTGGCTCGGCCCCGAAGTTGCGATGTTCATGATTGCCATGGTGTATACGGGTGCAGCGCTGTGCTTGCTTCGTGTCAAAGGCATACCTCGGCTGGCTTACCCACACACATCGCTTATACGCCAAACAATTGAGGGCATTCAAATAGTGGTGCGGCAGCCGACACTACGCGGTGTGGCTGTTTCTTATTCGCTCTATCAGATTACATGGGGAGCCCTTTATGTGACGGTTCCGGTGTTTGTCGCCGATAACTACGCCACGGCGATAAACGGTCCAGTAATCGGCCTCTTGTGGGCTGCCACAGGCATTGCCGGAGGTTTAGGCGCGCTCTTCTCGCGGCATTTGTGCACCACTGGACACGAACGTCATGTCATGGCCGCCGGAATGATGGTGACCGCTTTTGCGGTTGGGCCACTTACGGCGCAATTCGGGTTGGAGGGTCTCATAATCAGCCTGATACTCGCGGGCGCGATGTCCGGTCCAGTCGATGTTGCGGTGCTGACCCTGCGTCAACGGCGCACCGAGCCGCAGCAGCTTGGCCGCGTAATGTCTATTTCGATGAGCCTGAACCGCGCCGGCTTTCCACTTGGCTCTGCAGTTGCGGGGACCATGACCATCACGTCGCCCTCATCTGCATTTGTTCTGGCTGGTGTTGCTTCAGCCGTTGCAGCCTTCGCGACCGTGTCAATTCCACGCAACTGAGAGCCCGTTGTGTATGCTGCCACGGCATCCGTCCCGCCTGGGACGACACGTAAACCACAACTCCGGAAGCGATCATGCCTTGCGGACCACCCGGAGAATGGTCAGGTGATCGGGATCGACATCGACGCCGGCGCGCACCACGACATCGCCCACGACGATTTCCACCATCGAGCTGCCCACCGCTTCAAATCGCGTGAACTTGACTGGCGCGCTTGATCCCTCCGTCAATGGCGCAACCATTCCCGACGAAAACGCCTTGCGACGCCACGCATAGAGTTGCGACGGGTCCAGTCCCTGCGACCGCGCAATCGCCGACACATTGGCCCCGGCGAGGGCGCGTCGGCGACAAGCTGTGCCTTCTCTTCATCCGTCCAATGACGCGGCTTGCGAGACTGCACGGGCTCCGCCGTCAGGATCTCGAATGTTCGATGATGATTCACACTGTCGCTCATAAGTTTCTCCGCATGACTCATGCAGAGAATGCGCGTTCAGCGGCTCAAAGATACGTGGGGTAACCTACGCGCTTACGTTACGTTGGTTAGCGACGAAGATATTCCGTGCGCATGCGCCATACTGGCACACGCTCTTGCGAAGGAATCCCAAACTAGACCTCTAGATATCAGGCGGAAACCACCAGAAAGCTCAAACCTGAACCTGAGGAAGCCTTTCCCACGCTCTCCGATAAGTCGGACCCTTGGGAATTGCCTGGAAACGAGCACGTTCCGATGTGAGTTGTCAGGGCGGACCACGTCAACACGCTATCCAGCCTACGTGAGACATTGAAGGCTCACGATTTGGCAGGACGCTCTCATGCAGATCGTCAACTACCAGCCAACGTAGTGTCCGTTCTGGCCCCGAAACTGTAGAAAGCTTGCATGCCCGAACAAGAAGCTGATGCCGATTTACGTTCAGACTACCGCATCGTATGCAAGGAGAGGTCAACAGCCTATGGCCAGAAGAGCACTTATCTTGGTTGAAGGTTCAAGAACTAACGGTCTGTTCTACATTCGAGCGGCCCAGCGTCTTGGACTTCATCCAATTACTCTGGCGACTAATCCAACTCAGTACGACTATCTTGTGGGGGAAAGCATCGAGACCATCCGGGTCGACACCAACAACTTTGATGCGCTGATGCGCGTATGCTCTCGGCTGGTTTCGATGTATGACATTGCTGGTATCACCGGCTTTACGGGCATCGATGAGTCGCTCTATGTGGGAGTTGCCAAGCTCTGCCGGCATTTCCATTTACGGGGGCCAGACCCGGCGTCGATTGAAAGATGTAGCGACAAATTTACTCAACGTCAGTCCCTCGTGCAGGCCGGCGTTCCAGTGCCTGCCTACCGATTGGCAGCAAATGCGGTAGAGGTGGAAAGCTCCGCCGCGCAGATCGGCCTGCCGGTAATTCTTAAGCCAGCTGGAGGCAGCGGCAGCAGCGGTGTCCGACTGTGCCGCGATGTGGATGAGTTAGCAAAGCATACAACCTATCTGTTAGGAGGGACGTATGAATGGCGGTCGTCGCCGAAGATACTGGTCGAAGAGTTTGCACAAGGGCCGTTCTATGAAGCTACTACGATGGGAAACGATGTCATTGCGGTTGGCGCCGCCGACTTTAACGGCCCACCGCATTTCGTCCCTTGCAAAAGCATGTTTCCGGCCCCAATAACGGATGAGGAGCAAGAGCGCATTGCTGATGTTTCGCTGAGCTGCTTGCGAGCTTTAGGTCTCGGGTGGGGGCCAGCGAACATTGAATTCCGCTGGACGAACCGTGGCCCAGTCGTAATGGAAGTCAACGCGCGTCTCCCAGGCTGGACCACTCCTCAGTTGGTTCAGCTCGCATACGGTGTCGATATCATCAACGAGCACATCAAGCTTGTCATCGGCGATAAATGCGATCTGCGGCCAACGCATTTGAATACATCGGCGGCCCGGTTCTTGGTTGCTGATCGCGATGGAATGCTTGGTCGGATCGAAGGCGATAGACGAGCGGCAGCGGTCCCGAGTGTTGCCGAAGTCAGATTTTACCTTGAACCCGGCACGCCGATTGTTCGGAAAGGTGACTACCGAGACATGATTGGACATGTCATCGCCGCTTCGCCCAACCATACTCAGACAGAGACCATACTTCAACGTGCCCTCGACTTAATCGATTGGTCGATCGCGCCACTTCCCCTCTGCGGCGACCAAAAGCAGCTTGAGAGCCGGCCCCCCCACTAGTGCAGGAGGTGCCTGAGAAGGAGTTATCGCCGCCTTAACCCTGGTTGACAAGGGATAAGACATCGGACGGGCGGATCCGTTGCGATCGGATGATTGCCTATACAATGGCGTCCTCGACCCACGGGATCCCGAGTAAGCCACGCAAGGACCATCGCCCTGCCTCTCGCGGCGAACGAAAGCTCGGTGACCATTGTGAACTCAAGGGCGTTCCGCGTCACCGACTGCGTGATGACGTTCATTGACTGTAGGAGGGAACATTGAACAAGCTCCTTGGCAAATATGTTGATCACCAAATGACCTCGCCTTTGGAAATGGCGCATCATTCGGCGAAGATAAAGCCGCTTGCGACCGATCTTGCCAAAAGCGGAATTCTGCTTGTCGCAACTTGCTTACGAGTTGAAGCATATGGTGAAGAGTCCAGGCTCAGAAGTCTTGATAAGGCGGTATTTTCGGATTTTTCATACAAAAGCGTTGCAGGTACTGTCGCTATTGCACAGCGCCTTGCAGAAATTGCGTCCGGCGCTCACTCCCAGATTCTCGGTGAGAATTACATCAGCGAACAACTCACGAAAGCTACCGAATTTCTTGATCCAACACTTCCGATTCGCCAGATCGCACGATTGGCAATCGACGTTGGTCGCGCCTCCCGCGAGCGACAGCGGTTCATTGCGTCGTTCAACTACGATCAAATTGTCCGAGACATCATAACTGACCGATTTCAGTATGGAGAGGCACCCGACTGCTTTTACATGATCGGGGCGGGTATGCTGGGTCGCGAGTTTCTCAGGAGTGGTGTGGGAGAGAAGTTCCGTTCAACCGTGGTCATAACGCGAAACCCTAAAAACCTTCGCAAGCGTCTCCGGTCCTTCACAGACAGAAAAGTCTCGTTCATCCGTCCAGCGGAGCTTGGATCCGTACCTGAGCCTCGGTCGATCGTCATAATCGCGACCACCGATGTCAATGATGACTACAAAACAATTCTTCAAGACGCGTTGCTTCGATTGGGGCCACGCACAATAGTGGATTTATCGTCTCTTCCGGTGCTCTCAGAAACTGTAGCCAGCAAGCTCAGCTATGTTAGTATGTATGACCGTGAGTTTCTGCATTTCATCAATAAAAACAATGAGCATCTGGAACAGCAACGGTCGGCCCTGTGTTCCGACATAGAGGACACCCTCCGGATGGTACCGATCGATGTTTCGGCGCGGACAACATAGACCTTCGCATATGCATCGATTCTGCAAGGGGCTGTCGACCAGCTACGCGCGCGGCAAGGGGCGGGCAGTTTATCTGCATGCTGATCATCGTGAGATCCCGCGCCTCCTTGATACCAAGCGCGAAATGCCGACGAAGCGATCAGGATCAGGGTCTTGTCGCTGGGTGCCGTCAGGACATGTACCTGTTCTTGCCCTTCGACGTGAGCCTGTGCCATGCATGGCACGTAGGGACGCCAATGCGGGCCATCCATCGGGCATTGCGAACTTCGCAATGCGAGATACCAACTGGATCTGAATGGGCGCGCCTTCACCGCAGTAATGCTTCAGTATCACTTTGAACTTGCGCCGCTCATTATCGTGCCTGGAGACTAGTTATGTCGAAGCTCGAAACGCCGCGTCTGATCTTGGAGCCCTTGAGCTCCGCGCACCAGGATAGTTTGTTGCGGCTACACAATGATCCACTGGTCCGAGACATGTTTTATGGCGGTGAGCCGCAGACGGCGGAGCACGTGCAAGCCATGGTCGACAAATGTCTGCTTCATTGGCGAAACAACGGACTTGGCATCTGGATTGTCTATCGGAAAACCGACTCCGGAACAAATTTGATCGGGCGTTGTGGTTTGCGTGCCGTCGACGGGACGAACTACCTCGAGCTGAATTATGCTTTCGGGCAAGCGGGAGTTGGACAAGGCCTCGGACCTGAAGCCGCACGCGCTGCAATAACTCACGCATTGACGCACTCGAATGCCGAAAAGGTCGTCGCGTTCGTCGCGCATTGGAACGATAGGGCCAAACGAGCTGCAGAGAAGCTGGGCCTGCGCTATATCGATGATCGATACCGGTACCAAAAACTTTGGGGATATTATGAGATGACACGTGAGGAATACCTGTCGCAGTCTCACTACGATTTAGCTGTAATGCGGAGGCCTGAAGAGTGAGACTCATTGTCTTGTGCGATGTAGGCAAATCATGATTCTGGAGGTCGCAAACAAAGGGCGTTTGCCATAGGACAGCCGATTCCAGTCGCTTATTGTTGGCTTGCGCAGGCGTGCGCTGCGGAGCAAGGACACGGACTAGACGCGGAGATTTTTGGCGCTTTTGCTCATTTATGGTGAAGGGTCTCGACGTGAGGCGGCCCCTTTCGCGTGTGAAATGCTGTTCCCGATAGGCGCTGGCGCGGCGGGCCCGCTTGCGGTCGTTAACGTGACCTCATGACCGGCTTTCGCCAATTGAGGGCGCGTCAAAGCCAAAGGCTGCGCTCGCGCGACCGCTGATCGAGAAGGGGAAGGCTCAGTCCGCCGTTCTGCGACGGGCACGCTTCGGTACCTCGCGGAGAAGATCGAAGGCTCATCAATCCCCGAATTGGCGTTGGAAGACATAGAGGCCGCAGACGCGGAGATCGAGGTCGCTGCGCGTTCGTCGCAGGCGGCCGAGAGAAGGCGAAGCCAAACCGCCAGCCATTGCCGGTTCACTTGCGCCGGAAAAAGATCGTACACTATGCGGCCTGAGTCTGTCCGGCTGCGGTTCGGCCTCCTTCCGGGTCGTGCGTCATGTCCAGCCGCCCTTCACCTACAAGGGCTGCGAGACCGACATCAAAGCGACGACGCCGTCGTTGCCGATCGAACGCGGCATCCCCAAGCGACGAAAGCCGCCACCCAGTGACATCCCGACCCTTAAATGTGTCAGAAGCGCGCTGTTGTCGTTGCATAGATGCATTCGACCTGAAACGTGCGTTGCACCGTTGGCCGAGAATTGGAGCGTGCTTCATATAAGGTCATGAGCTAAGATCCCTCACGGCGCATATTGAGAGTTATCAATCGCTATCGATACTGGAGTTGCAGACTAATGCTGGATGATCTTGATCGACGCCTCGTCGCCGCGCTTCAAAAGAACAACAAACACTCGTTTGCAGAATTGGCGGAGCTCGTTGGCTCTTCGGCAGCCTCCTGCATGCGGCGCGTCAACAAGCTTCGAGCAGACGGTGTAATAATTGCCGATATCGCGCTGGTGGACCCAAAAGCTCTAGGAAAATCCCTGACCGTTGTTGTTAACGTGGAGCTCGACCGGGAACGCCTAGATCTGGTCGACGACTTCAAGCGCGCCATGCGAGCCGCAAAAGAGGTTACCCAATGTTACATGGTAACGGGAGACGCAGACTTCGTCCTGATCGTGGCGGTGGAAGATGTGGAAGCGTTTGACGTGTTCGTCAAGACGAAGCTCTACACCAATCCAAACGTCCGCAAATTTAGAAGCATGATCACACTCGACCGTGTAAAGTTCGAGCCTCGCGTGATCGTCTAAGCCTTCTCAGCCTGAATATTTTTCTTCAAGAGACGGTCTTTTTTGAAGTGTCCATTGCGCTTGCGGTGCGGATTTGATCGTGCGCGCGCATCGTTTGATGCGATGAATAAGTGCAGCTGGCGTTTTGCCGAGTTGTACGGAGAAGCGGCTTCGTTTCGGGATCTTAGAGATCCCAATTAACAGCAACGGGCATCTCCGTGGAATGCCCATGAAGTCCCGCAAGGACGCCATGAAGCCAAATGCGCGCAGAGGTCTTGGCGCAGCGATGTTTAGAGGAAAAAAATATGACAGTTGCCACGATGGAGCCGACGGTAGGCGTTCCAGCAGTCGAATCTTGCCATAAGGACATGCGCCGCTACCCTCATGGTGTCGCTTTCATGGACGGACAATATCTTCCAATGTCAGAAGCGAAGGTGTCGGTTTTGGACTGGGGATTCCTCCACTCCGATGCGACTTACGATACAGTGCACGTCTGGGAAGGGCGTTTCTTCAGGCTGGATCTTCATCTTGATCGCTTCTTCAGGGGAATGGAGCGTCTCCGTATGAAGGTGCGCTACGATCGTGAAGAGGTTGAGAGAATCCTGTCGAACTGCGTCGCCCTTTCTGGACACAAATCAGCGTACGTTGAAATGATATGCACGCGCGGAGCGTCCCCGTCGTTTAGCCGTGATCCGCGCGACGCTGAGAACCGGTTCATTGCCTTTGCTGTACCTTTCGGCTCGGTGGCCAACAAAGAACAACTGGAGCGTGGTCTGCATGTCGGCGTAAGCGAAACCGTTCGGATCCCGCCGAAGTCAGTGGATCCCACAATCAAGAACTACCACTGGCTTGATCTCGTAAAAGGCCTCTTTGACGCCTACGATTCTGGCGCTGAAACAGCGCTTATCATGGATACCCATGGCAATATTGCCGAAGGTCCCGGCTTTAATGTCTTTACTGTTAAGAACGGCCAGTTGAAGACTCCAGCCTTTGGAGTTCTCCCCGGGATTACGCGGCAGACCGTTTTCGACCTGTGCAGGGAAGTTGGCCTTTCGGTCACGGCTGCAGACCTATCGCGTCATGAACTGAACCAAGCAGACGAGGTATTCATCACCTCCACCGCAGGGGGCATTATGCCCGTCACGCGGGTTGATGGTTCCACCATCGGCACCGGCGCAGTAGGTCCCGTGACCCGCCAACTTACCGAGCTGTACTGGAAGAAGCATTCCGATGAATCGTGGTCGACGCCGGTAACCTATCCGTGACCTCTCAGTCCTCCTCCGAAACGACGGCTCTCCCGGACGAAAGAGCCGTCGCTTTCCGCCCGATGCCCAGGATGCCTCAATGACCGTTAGCTTTCTCACACGTCTCAACAGGGAACTCGCTGAACTTAAATCCGCTGGGCTGTATAAATCAGAGCGGATCATTACCTCTCGTCAATCTTCCGAGATTGCAGTCGCCGACGGCGGCAAGGTCTTGAACTTCTGCGCCAATAACTATCTTGGTCTTGCCGACAACGAGGAACTGGCCGAGGCCGGTAAGAAGGCGCTCGACCGCTACGGCTACGGTATGGCTTCGGTTCGCTTCATCTGCGGCACCCAGGAGGAGCACAAGCAACTCGAGGCGCGCATCTCCTCCTTCCTCGGCATGGAGGACACGATTCTCTATTCCTCCTGCTTCGACGCCAATGGCGGCCTGTTCGAGACGCTGCTTGGCGAAGAGGACGCGATCATCTCCGACGCACTGAACCATGCCTCGATCATCGACGGCGTGCGGCTCTCCAAGGCCAAGCGCTTTCGCTATGCCAACAACGACATGGCGGCGCTCGAAGAGGAGCTGAAAAAGGCAGAAGGCAGCCGTTTCAAGCTGATCGCCACCGACGGCGTCTTCTCGATGGATGGCATTATCGCCAATCTGAAGGGTGCGTGCGATCTCGCCGAAAAATATGGCGCGATGGTCATGGTCGACGACAGCCATGCGGTCGGCTTCGTCGGCAAGAATGGCCGCGGCTCGCCGGAACATTGCGGCGTCGAGGGCCGGATCGACATCATCACCGGCACACTCGGCAAGGCACTCGGCGGCGCGTCCGGTGGTTATACCTCAGCAAAGGCCGAGATCGTCGAGTGGCTGCGGCAGCGCTCGCGGCCCTATCTGTTCTCGAATACGCTGGCACCCGTCATCGCGGCTGCCTCGCTCAAGGTCTTCGATCTCATCGAAAATGGCGATGCTTTGCGCAAGCGCCTTTCCGACAATGCCGATCTCTTCCGCAGCGAGATGACCAAGCTCGGCTTCACGCTTGCCGGCGAAGGCCATCCGATCATTCCCGTCATGCTTGGGGATGCCAAGCTGGCGCAGGATATGGCAAGCCTGATGCTGAAGAAGGGCATCTATGTGATCGGCTTTTCCTTCCCCGTCGTGCCGAAGGGTCAGGCCCGCATCCGCACGCAGATGTCGGCGGCGCACAGCGAGGCAGACGTGCGCCGGGCAATCGCCGTCTTCGAAGACGTCGGCCGCGAACTCGGGGTGATTCAATAACTCAAAATGCGGGTCGCGACCGCACGCGCATCCATAGTGCCGAGGAACCGTATGCCTGCGTCGAGTATGTTGGCATGACTATCGTCGATCTGCCCGGCCTTCGATCCGTGGACTTAATCGGGGCGTAGTCGCCTCAGAACTTGCGATTGCTTCGAGCATTTTCGCGATCTCGGCAAAGCCGAGGCAAGGTTTCCAACGCTCAACAGCCAAATCTGGGGCGTCCCGCGGTGCGCTACACAACGCCGGCCTAAAGGCAGTGGCTTTGTTCAAGCCGTCTCCCAGTTTCCGCAAACCCAAACTCGGTTTGTGCGAGGCATTGTTTCAGATTGCGCGACATATTGAGGTAGGCATTTCAAGGGAGAGGCTTTTTGCCGCCAAGCCCGCGCCCCCTCCTGTCATATTTTGCCAGGGCGAACAAGACTAGCGGGGTCTAAGAGGGGTGCAGTAGCTAGATCTCGGACGGCTGATCCGAGCCGCCTGTCCAGCGTCAGATTGTAAGCCCGACTTATACAATGGGAACCAGTTTACCAGCGGGTACAATGGGAGGAATAGCTATGAGCAATTCGATAAACCGCAGAACTTTCATGCAAGCAGCATCTGCAATCGCAATCGGTACGATGTCTTGCAAGACCGGCCGCGCCGCCGCGCAATCCGCCGGAGAGTTGGCTGTCGCGCTCAACGGTGGGGACTACGCCAAGGCATGTATGGAAGCTTTCGTGAAGCCTTTCGAAGCCGAGACGGGAATAAAAGTCGCTACCGTCGCTGATGAGGTCAGCTTTACACAGCTTGAGCTAATGGTGTCGACCAGCAACGTCTCGCTTGATGTAATTCCTGTTAATCCAATAATAGACATCCAAGCCTCGGCAAAAGGGTACTTGGAAGCGATCGACTACTCAATATATAAGAAAGAAGAACTGGACGCGATGTTCGACTTCGTCAAAACACCTCACAGTGTTGGAACGATTATATACGCGTATTGCATGGTTCATAACACAGATAAATTTCCTGCCGGTAAGCCACGACCCAATTCTTGGGCGGAATTTTGGGACGTCAATAAATATCCCGGAGTTCGAACGCTCGTGTCCGGCGAATTCGGAAGCGTCGGTCCGTGGGAAGAAGCTCTCCTGGCAGACGGCGTCCCAGCCGACGCCATCTACCCCATGGATATAGATCGAATTTTTGCCAGCTTGGACAAGATCAAGCCGCATATCCGCAAATGGTGGGCAAGCGGGTCAGAGATCCAACAGTTGATGCACGACCGAGTTGTCGACTTGGCGCAGTCTGTAGATGGTCGGGCGACGCTACTTACTGACCAAGGCGCGCCGATTGAGGTCAATCGAAACCAGTCGAAGTGGTACTGGGAAAGTTGGGCTATCCCGAAGGGCAGCCGAAACGTAGCGAATGCTCAGAGATACATCGAATTCATCACCCGTGCCGATCGGGAGGCTGCCTTTTCGCAGCTCATGCCGTACGGCCCAGCGAACCGAAACGCCTACAAGCTGTTGCCGGAGGACATTGGGCGTAAATTCGCCAGCCATCCTGATTATTGGGCTTCTAGCATAGCAACGAATGCCAAGTGGTACACTGAGGTGGGATCAGACGGTCTCACAAACGCCGAACGGCTTACCCGCCGTTGGAACGAGTGGGTTCTCCAATAAGAGAAACCATTCGAGGGTGTGAACCCAAACGGCGACCCAGCTGGTCGCCGTGCTGCAACCTCAAAATCAATCCGCCTGAGAGGCGCCCGGCCGCTGGGCGCCGGGGCCTGGGGCTACTTGCTGTCTAATCATAGCAATATTGGGAGTTTAGCAAATGCTCGGGAGAACCAAGTTGGGATCTCTTTCAGTCTCTGTCATGGCGTTTGGCGCCATGTATCTCGGCACGAAAACGGATGTCGAGACTTCGTTGGGACTTCTCAATGAATATGCCGACCGCGGCGGCAATTTTATTGACACGGCGAATAACTATTGTTTTTGGGTTGAAGGCGGCAAGTCCGATGCTAGTGAAAGGCTAATCGGCGAATGGCTTTCCGCGCATGTTCAGCGTGATCAGTTCATTGTGGCTACAAAGGTCGGCGCCCGCCCTATCCATGAAGGTGCCGTTCGGTACGAGCCTGAAGGGCTATCTCGCAACGTCATACGCAGTGCGGTGGAAATGTCGCTCAAGAACCTGCGAACCGAATATGTCGACCTTCTTTATGCGCACCTGGATGATCGAACCGTACCTTTGGAGGAAACGCTTTCGACTTTTGACGAATTGATCAAAGCAGGCAAAGTGCGAGAGATCGCCTGTTCCAACCACGCAACCTGGCGGATTGAGGCGGCACGCGGCGTGAGTGCGAAGGAAGGTCTCGCGAGTTACACGGCTATCCAACAGCGGCATAGCTATTTTCAACCATCCCTCGGTCACGAACTAGAGTTTGCCAAGGAGTTGGGGGAACGTGGTGGCCGCGGCGTTCAAGAAGCGGTCGGCTCGGAGATGTTTGATTATGCCGCTACTCATCCGGGTTTCCGTATTGTCGGCTATTCGCCTCTTTTGCAGGGAGGCGTCGCAGACCCTGAGAGAATGCCCACCAATTACCGGACCCCTGACAATGAAAACCGCCGAGCTGTGCTGGAGGCCGTCGCGGGCGAAATTGGCGCTTCGAGCAGTCAGGTCGTTTTCGCCTGGATGATGGCATCGCCGCAAGAAGTCATTCCTTTGGTCGCCAGTTCCCGGGCCGAGCAGCTTCGAGACAATCTGGATGCAGCGAATGTGAGTCTGTCGCCCGATCAGATAACTCGGCTAAACCAAGCCGTGTAGTGAGCCGTCACATTGCTCCCCCTTGCATGAACTGTTCCAAATCAAGCGGAGCTGTGCTCCTACGTGGGGTCCTGACCCCGTCGCTCCACGTAGTTCACCGCGCACTCCGCCGGAGTGATGGACAATTCTCACGGAGTTTGGGACATCATGGTTGATGCGGATGCGGCGATCAAAGCGACTTCGTTGTAAGTGCCTTCCGTTGCAGCGCAGCGCTGGCGCATGAGGCTCGGGATGAGCGCTGCAATCAACCACTCGCCTCACTTCAAATCCAGACCCAAGGATACGATCCAAAAGCTGTTTGCATGCGCTATTCCCACTGCACCATCAACTGCCGGACGTTCATCCTCATACAGACTCGGTCTTAGATCGTGACGAGCCCGAAACCACCTTCGATCTCTATTTGAGTCCCAAATGGCTTTGATAGCCTGACTAACCGTTCTAAAATTGCCAGGCCTTGCGCGGGCGAAGCTGGACGTGGCACCCCGCGATTTGCAAATCGCGCTGAGCGACGCAATTCAATCGGATACAGTCTCAATTCAGCCAGTCTGTTCTGCTCAAATCGGCTGACCGTTATCACGCTTTCATAATAAATTGTTCCAGATTGCGAACCGACAAAACCCTCCGCGGTTGGGTATCCTTTTGCCACTTCATCGATGGTCACTTCGGCATCTGTATGGATACGCGTATCCTTGCCGTAAATTTCGTACATATCTGCGCCGACAGGTGTACGCAGGTCCTGACAAAAGAAGTTGCCCAAGCTGTAAAATATAGGCCGCCCTTTGTAAATTTCGATGCCCCGTAGAATGTGGGGGCCATGCACCAAGTAAGCGTCGGCTCCCGCATCGATTGCACTGCGGGCAAACGATTGTTCATAATCTGCCGGATCCTCGCACCATTCTCCAGGTTCGTGGCCGTGGTTTGTAGCTATGCAGAAGTCGGAAACCTGCTTGCCTTGGCGAACGCTGCGGAAAATCCTGGCGGCGTCTCGATCGTTGGGTTCAAAACTGTACCCCGCAGAGTCACCGCATTTATAAACTAGGGCATAGACTCATAACGACCTGATCCAGATGCGTGTCGCGGCCAACTTAATGGCAGCGAGAAAGTTGCGCGGGTCTTTGTCGTATCTGGTTGCGATGCCGCGGAACTGTTTGAGTTTGTTGAA
>Ga0214544_1006754_pt1 | contig 20856 bp, 6 predicted proteins | sample CNSS3metaG_FD_160074 | JGI IMG/M metagenome (GOLD analysis project Ga0214544, IMG submission 160074) | Root nodule microbial communities from cowpea collected in UCLA plant growth center, Los Angeles, California, USA - CNSS3 | ecosystem: Host-associated > Plants > Roots > Nodule | place: USA...
TATGGCTTCGGTTCTTAACCGAGGCCAAAAGCTGTGCTCTTTTGGCCTCGCCCCAATATGCTTCGGTTCCCGAACCGGTGCAGAATATGATAAACAACCGCTGCCAAAGGCCCTTCCTGCACTGGTGGTGGATGCATGAAACTAGAATAGGAGCCTTCATCTCACTCACAACAGTGGCAGCTATCACTCCTTCCTCAAATAGAATTATCTTAGTGTTTTCAACGTCTGCATCTTCATTAACCTAAAAGCTATCATCATTAAAATAGAATTCAGGTCAAAGAAATTATCAACATTACTACCTAATTCATAAACAACAACATCTATACCAATAGGTTTAATGACGAAAGCGAAATCAACAATCTTATAAATGAATTGGCATAATAACAACAACTTCATATATAATATTTTGAGGCTGATGTAGACCAATTGGAAACTCAAGTTCAGACTAAACCTGGACTACTTTTTCATTAGCCTCTTCACCTAGTGTATCAATAGCATCCTCAACAACATTGGAATCAATTTGAATAAACTAAATCTTGGTCATCGTACTCGATGTTATAATTTTTTTTTTATATTCTTCTACCGTAATTCACATGTTTTTTAAGAATTTATTCCAAAAGCTTAGAAAAGGTTCTAATTTCTCATAAGAAATTATTCACCAATAAAATATCACTACATATGTCGATAATAATTCAAGTTTGAGTCTAAATCCTACATTGGATAGAAACAACAAAATTAAGCAATGTAAGAGAAAATGCCTATAAATATAATGCTTTGAGATCTTGAGTTAGAAGTGATGTTAATTTTTTATGTGGATTAGACTCAAGTCACTTCTATATAATATCTCCCTAATGAACCTTAAAAAATAAAAAGCCAATTTGTAGTATAAGAAAAGACCCATGAATTCAATATATATATATATATATATATATATATATATATATCCCTACTAAATATCTAAAAAATCTAAACAATCAACACTAAAGCAGCCCAAATGTTGAAGAGAACGTAGAAAGAAAAAAAATTAAAGAAAAAGAAGAAAAACATAAAACATTGGAAACTTACAACAAGAAGAATGTCCCTACCACTTCACATATAAAACAAAACTACTTATAAAAATACATATTGCACTAATGTTTTAATTCCTTACAATAATATATAAATATGTTTTTCCTAAAGTAGTTTCATTGTGCAACGTCCCAATTTTAGCAGCTTAAAACAAAGAAATTAGGATGTTCCACCCTAGTGTTCAAAATATACAAACAAATCTATAAAGTATATTAATACAGTCTTATAAACGATCAGACTATATAAATGTACCAATTATACATACCAAACATTTCTAACTCTAAACACAAGCTAACCACTTACAACAACTTCCCACTAAGACCTTCTTCCGACCTAAAAGATGACTCCTCAACCTCTAGAGGTGTCTCTGAAACTGCAATCACCACTGCTCCCACCGAATAGGTGATCATCGCAAAAGGAAAACATACAATACAAGACAAAAACACAGAAGAAGGGTAAGCTAATAACTTTTAAAGAATTATCTTAAAGCATATAATATTGATATATATAACAACAACAGACAAGTAGATATTAACATACATATATTTATAACTATGACTCAACTAATCTGGATACGTGCATTGAGGTCAGATGTAGTCAGTTATGCACTTGTAATGGCATCTCATGCTCTATAGAGCAACAGATTAATAGTGAAAACTCTACCACAAACAAGGTCAGTCCGTTAACACCTATGGTAAGGAAAAACCCCTAGGCTAGGACCTCCTGCTCCCCTCACCACATATCCCATTCCTCTCTACTTGATAATTTGAATAGTTATTAGAGTGTCAGGATAACTGCCAAGACAATCCCTACCTCAATGCCTACACTACCACAATCACTACTTATCCTCTTTGGGTTAGCATAAACCAATCTCAACCCAGTCTCATATATATAAACAATCTCATATCATATACTCATCATTCATAATAATTGCAAAGCTTCTATAATCACAAAAAATACCATTCAAATCACTCAAGAATGCAAGTTTCAAGTCTGTACTTACTCGCCTAGCTAGTAGCACTCGCCCAGCCACTGGCCTATGCTCGCCCAACGAGTAGCACTCAACCAGCCACTAGTCCAAGTCTGGAAGTTCCTGACTTGGAAATTCTCCCAGTGAGTATTACTCGCTCAGCGAGTTTGCGAATCTACATAATTCTACAGATAGGTGATCTGTATAATTCTGCAGATCAACACATTCACCCAACGAGTAAGCAAATCTGCACAAGTATGTAGAAATTGATTTAAGCAAAATTATACATATTCATCCAATCCATATAACTCTAAAACCTCTACAAAGACCATTTGAGTATCAAACATCAATTATATCAAAATATTCACACCAATTGTATCCAATTGTACCTATAACATACAATTATTCTCGAACAACATATAAAACTTGTATTTATCATTTTCAAACATCACAACCTAGTTCACATATCAAACACATCAGTCAATTACAAAATAATCATATATTAACATTCCTAAAAGTTTTGTGAGATATGATAGATATTATCTTCCCTTATTTAAACGACTAAAACATTTAATTTTTTTTATCTATAACAAGAACAACAACTACAAAAATATCTTTAATTAATGATTAGTTTTAGTGATAAAAAATAATTAGTCACTACAATAACCAATTTAACTATCAATTTATAAACTAAAAATTTAACTATAGTCTATAATTACGAAATTAATTTCTAAACATAATTTTTATCATAAAATTAGTCACTTTTTAATAATTTTCTTGCAGTGAATGTTAAATATTTTTCTTAACTTCTGCCTCTTTCAATATATTCTTTACATTTTTCAAATAAAAGTGTACTATTTTTCTATAAAAGTGAGATGAGTTTTACAATATAACATATGCCAAATTGATAATAAAAATGTGAATGTTGGACGATAGATGCACAAATTCTAAAATTAATATATATATATATATATATGTATATATATTAATTTAAAAGGATTAAATATATTTTTGGTGCCTTAATTTTTACGATAATATTTAAGTTGTTTACATTATTTAACATATTTTCACTTCAATGTTAGTTGCAAGACGTGTTTGAAACGTCAAATAAACTTAACAAAATTTGGTTAAAAGGTACTAAATTCACACATTTATAAAAAATAATTGAGTAAATTGGTTCAAAGTTTTAAAGGAAGACTAATTCCAATTAACATTGTGTAACATGCGGTGATGAGTTGGGAAAAGAAGGAGAATTAGTTAGACCTTTGGGACACGTGGAGAAAGATCCCTTAGTGGGTGGACAAAGGAGAAGTTTGAGGAAAAAGACAAAGAATAGTATATACAAAAAGATTTTGTGGCATAGTGGAGCATGAGTGATATATGTGTCTTTTTTCCCCTACCTTTGAGTGTTTTTCTAGAATTCTCTGTCCCTTCCTGATTATTCCTTATTCTTTTCCAGATCCATACTCTAGTGGGATTTACTTCTTGCTGATACTATTTTACAACCTGATATAACCATCGATGTTGAACCTTGACTTTCCTAAGCAATAAAATTCCACTTGAATTATCATTTGTTATTTTTCTCTATTGTTGGGTTGTGGTACTATTACATTGTTTGCTCTTTGTTAGCTTTATTACACATTGAAGTTAAGAAAAAACATATTTAACGTGATTTAAAAGAAGTAAATTATATTTTGAAAAAGTTAAATTATGTTAGTGTATTTGAAATGTTAAATAAATTTAAAAAAATTTGGTTAAAAATACTAAATTTACTTATTTATAAAAACAAATGACTAAATTAGTTCGGTCTAAAATTTTAAAATTTTAAAAGGAAACTAATTTCATCAAAGAAAACATATTTAACGTGATTTAAAGAAGTAAAATATATTTTGGAAAAGTCAAATTTAAAAAATTTAATCATTAAATATTAGTTGAAATAAGGTCCTTCGTTGCTTATAAAATATATTTTTTTCTTGTGGCCTTCGTTGTGTTGACTTCTTAGTCAAGGGGTGGTTGCACGTTAATCCTATCATTGAATTACAATTTCTGAAGGATATCATCTTTTCCATTTTCATTTTTTGAGTTAAGACTTTGGAAATGGCTGAAGCTGTTCTTGAATTAGTGCTTGAAAATTTGAGTTCTCTTGTTGGGAAAGAGCTGGCACTTTTTTTGGGTTTCCATGATGACTTGGAAAGACTTGCCAGTTTACTGACTACCATCAAGGCAACTCTTGAAGATGCTGAGCACAAACAATTCTCAGACGTAGCTATACAGATTTGGCTTCAAAAGCTGAAAGATGCAGCTCTCACTTTGGATGACATCATGGACGAGTGTGGCTGTGAACTTCTGGGGATGGAGTTCCAAAGAATCAGGGGTGTATCAAATAAGGTACAAATCTTTGGTTCATTATCCTCTTTTAATCCCAAACACGTTGCTTTTCGTTACAAAATTGCCAAGAAAATGAGAAGGATAAGTAAGAGGTTAGAAGAAATTGGTGAAGAAAGGACTAAGTTTCATTTCACAGAGACGGTCTCCGAGAGAAGTGGAGACAGTGATTGGCGCCAAACCACCTCGTTTATCACTGAACCGCAGGTGTATGGAAGGGAAGAAGATAAGGATCAGATTATAAACTTTTTGGTTGGTGTTGCTTCTCGTTCTGAGAATTTATCCGTATATCCGATCTTGGGTCTAGGTGGACTAGGAAAAACAACTCTTGCTCAACTCATTTTCAATCATGAGAGGGTGGTCAACCACTTTGAGCTAAGAATTTGGGTCTGTGTTTCTGATGATTTCAGTTTGACGAGGATAACAAAGGCTATCATTGAAGCAGTTACCCAGCGTAGCTGTGACGATTTGGATCTAGAACCACTTCAAAGAATGCTTCAAGATCTCCTTCGAAGTAAAAGATATTTACTTGTTTTAGATGATGTGTGGGATGATAAGCAAGAGAATTGGCAGAAGTTGAAATCTGTTTTAGCTTGTGGGACGATGGGTGCTTCCATTCTGGTCACCACTCGTCTTTCAAAGGTTGCTGCAATTATGGGAACAATACCTCCTCATGCACTGTCAGAGTTACCAGATAGTTATTGTTGGGAATTGTTTAGGAGTCGAGCCTTCGGAGCAAATGAGGTTGAACCAGAAGAGCTAGTGTTTATAGGGAAAGAGATAGTAAAGAAATGCAGGGGAGAGCCTCTTGCAGCAAAAGCACTGGGAGGTCTTTTACGCTTCAAAAGAGAGGAAAAGGAGTGGCTCAACGTTAAGGAGAACAACCTGTGGAGTTTACCCCAAGATGAAGACTCTATAATGCCTGCCTTGAGATTAAGTTACTTGAACTTGCCCATAAAACTCAGGACATGTTTTGCTTATTGTGCGATATTTCCTAAAGATGAAATAATAAAAAAGGAAAATCTGATTGAACTGTGGATGACTAATGGATTTATTTCATCCAGTGAAATATTAAATGCTGAAGATGTGGGTGAAAGTGTGTGGAATGAATTGTACTGGAGATCATTTTTTCAAGATATCAAGACAGATGAGTGTGGGAAAGTTAAAAGTTTCAAGATACATGATCTTGTCCATGATCTTGCACAATTTGTTGCAATAGATGTTTGCTGCGTTTCAAAACAAAATCATGTAACTACTTTGTCTGAAAGAATCCACCATCTCTCAATTTATGGAAAGGATTCAATCCCGTTACATCAAGTCAATTCTTTGAGGACCTATATAAAACCGTCACAACGCAATTATTTCGGCCAAATTTGTGATGATGTATTGAAATGTCATTCTTTGCGGGTTCTTCACTACGAACGGTGGGAACCATTTATCCCATCTTCAATTGGTCATTTAAAACACCTAAGGTATCTAAACCTTTCTTTGGGAAAATTCCAAACTCTTCCAATATCAGTATGTAAATTATGGAATTTGCAGATATTGAAATTAGACTATTGTAAACATCTCCGAAAGTTGCCTGACAATTTGGTAGGCTTAAAAGGTCTACAACAACTATCTTTGAAAGGTTGTTTCTCCTTGTCAAGGTTGCCTCCTCATGTAGGGAATTTGACATCCTTAAGGATTTTAAACATGTACATTGTTGGCAAGCAAAGAGGGTCACTTCTGGCTGAACTGGGACCACTGAAGCTTAAAGGAGACCTTTTAATCAAGCATATGGGTAAAGTGAAAAGTGTAAAGGATGCCAAAGAAGCCAATATGTTTGGTAAGAAACTAAACAAGTTGCGGTTATCATGGGACAGATATGACGAAGAATTGGAATTACAAGAAAATGTTGAGGAGATTCTTGAAGTGCTTCAACCTGATCCTAAACAACTTGAGAGGGTGACGATAGATGGATATAAAGGTGCTTATTTCCCAAAGTGGATGTCCAGTTCTTCTCTCCATCTCTTAAACTTTTTGGAGCTCAATGACTGTGGAAGCTGTTTGAAACTTCCACAGCTGGGAAAACTGCCTTCTCTAAAGATTATTTGTTTGCGTAACATTAGTAATGTAAAATACCTATATGAGGAGTCTGATGATGGTGGGGTAGTTTTCATGTCTTTAGAACTTCTGTCATTAAGGCATCTGCCAAACCTGACAAGGATATCAAGGGAGGGTGGGGAAAACATGTTCCCACACCTTTCTACACTTGAAATCATTGAATGTCCTAAACTACTGAATGTATCAGCAGGTTTTGAATGTTTTACTTGTGTTAAGGATATTTTGATCACAGGTTGTAGAGAAAAGGTTGAAGGCGTGAATGAGGCTTTACGACATATGACTGCCCTGGGGAAGTTAACCTTAGATGATCTTCCTAACCTTGAATCCTTGCCTCATTGCTTAGGAAACCTTTCCTTACTTCACGATTTAACCATCCACAACTGTTCCAAGTTGAGGTGTCTTCCAACTTGCCTAAGCCGCAGTTTGCAATATTTGACAATTTCTGGTTACACTCACCCTGAGTTAAAGAAACGATGTGAGAAAGAAAAAGGAGAAGATTGGCCAACAATAGCTCATATTCCCCATTTAGATCTTTCCACGTGGAGGTGAATATCATGATTGCTTCTGATTAAGGTGCATTCTGGGTCCTATCCCGTCCTATATTTTCTTATAGTTGTTTACCACATGTAGCTCTACAATGCTAAGTTATTCTAACTTGTTTTTTGGACCCTTTTGGTGTTTTTATGAAGGGAAATGATATTTCAACAAAATAATTTGACAAGATTTTGACAATACACGTGCGAGGTTGGTTTTTTTGAGAACTGAAAGGGAAAAGTTAATTGGAGAGAGAAAAAGAGAAAGAGAGAAAGAGAGAAAGGGAAAAAGGAAAACAGGAAGAAGTGAAACAGAGAGAGAGAGAGAAAGCAAGTGCCTGTCGCCGGAATAACCGGATTCAAAAACCCACGTACATGAAGTTCTCGCCGGCAACCATTTCGCCGTCCACACCAGAGGTCACTCATATTATTCTCATACACTATCATTCATCCAGACCGTTGCATTCAGAGTTGGGAGTGGGTTTGTGGAAACTGTGGCAACCTTCCATCATCGACGGCAAGGAACAATATCCCTTATTGAAATTGTATGTAGGACAATATCTGTTATGATAATGTCTGTTACGATATTTAAATTTTGTAACCAAGTGGAAGTGCAATTAGGAATTTGCATCACTGCTCCCCACAAATAAGTGGTTGACTCCCTAGTTTGTGATTGTTCTGATTATTTTCTCAATTGGCAATGAACAAAGCAACCACTTAAGTCAATGCATATTTGATGATGGAAAATAATTTCAAGTGAGTTATTAAAGTGAACGAAAATACGATTTCAAATTAACTATTAAAGAAATCTGAACCCTCGAAACGTAATAACCAACATCAGTCCCCACATATTCATGCGTGACTCCCCACAAATGCATTTGTCACTCCCCACTGAAGACAACCAGCAACTTTATTTGATCTGCAACCTATAATGACAAAGTTTGACGTTACTCCCCACATACGTATGACTTACTCCACACATGTGTTTCAGTTGCTTTTTTAGCCTATTAATTGTGCAGTTAGACAAACCAGCCACTTTAGTGCATGCAGTTTTAATGATGGAAAGGACTTTGTGAGTGAGTGAATGGATGATGAATGATCGAAATAAGAAATTTAAATAAAGTTTATCAAAATCTGCAACCAATAATCATAAAGTCTGACGTAACTCCCCACGTATGAGTAACTCCCCATTTTTCATACAGTTGTTTATTTTGGCTATTGTGAGGTTAGACTACCACCCAATTCATTGAATGGGGATTGGATGATGAAAGGACTTTGTCTGTCAGTGAATGAATGATGAATGATCCAAACACAAAATTTAAATTAACTATATTGAAATCTGCAACGTTTGAAAATAAAGTTTAACATAACTCCCCACAAACGTATGACTTACTCCTCACTTTTGTTTGAGTTGCATTTTTAGCCTATTGTGCAGTTAGACAAACCAGTCGCTTCAGTGCATGCATTTTTAATGATGGAAAGGACTCTGTGAGTGAGTGAATGATGAATGATCGAAATAGAAAATTTAAATAAAGTTTATCAAAATCTGCAACCAATAATTATAAAGTCTGACGTAACTCCCCACATACGTATGAGTAACTCCCCACTTTTCATACAGTTGTTTATTTTGGCTATTGTGAGGTTAGACTACCACCCAATTCATTGAATGAGGATTGAATGATGGAAAGGAATTTATGTGTGAGTGAATGAATGACGAATGATCCAAACACAAAATTTTAGTTAACTATATTGAAATCTGCAACTTTTAAAAATAAAGTTTGACGTAACTCCCCACATACGTATGACTTACTCCCCACTTTTGTTTGAGTTGCGCTTTTAGCTTATTGTGCAGTTAGACAAACTAGCCGCTTCAGTGCATGCATTTTTAATGATGGAAAGGACTTTGTGAGTGAGTGAATGAAAGATCGAAATAGGAAAATTAAATAAAGTTTATCAAAATCTGCAACCAATAATCATAAAGTCCGACGTAACTCCCCACATACGTATGAGTAACTCCCCACTTTTCATACAATTGTTTATTTTGGCTATGTGAGGACGAAATCCTTGCCAGCGAGAACTTCATGTACACGGGTTTCTGAATCTGGTTACTCCGGGGACATGCACTTGCTTTCTTTCTCTCTCTCTCTCTCTCTCTCTGTTTCACTTCTCCCTTTCTTCCTTTTTTCCTTTCTCTCTTTCTCTCTTTCTCCCTTTCTCTCTCCAATTAATTTTTCCCTTTTAATTTTCAAAGAAACCAACTCCGCACGTGTATTGTCAAAATCTTGTCAAATTATTTTGTTGAAATATCATTTCCCTTTTATGAATGCAGTAAGAAAGTGGAGTAAGAAAGTGGATGATGAAGTGACACAGGGTTTAATATTCAATCCATTCCTGAGCCCCATAACAAGGCTTCTTTCTCCTAAATGCTTATAATGTATTGGAAGGAACTCCCTGCACCTCCAAGAGTTCTTCTGTACCTCCAAAATTTACTATTTTGCCCTTATTTAACATAGGTAAAAGTTGACGAAAGTGGTTTGGGACGCAGTAAATTTCATTTACTGCGTCGCCAACTTCCCTGCACCCCCAAAACATACGATTACTATTTCATATGAAACGAATTATGTAAACCGTTTCGCAAAAAAAATCAAAATGTAGGGGAACCGAATTACAGAATCCGTTTCATAAAATTGTGAAACGGATTCTGTAATCCATTTCCAAAAAAATTGCAATTTTTTTTTTGAAATGGGTTACAGATTCCGTTTCATAAAATTGTGAAACGGATTCTGTAATCCGTTTCCCATACATTTTAACACAAAACAGCTTGAATTCCAATCACTCACCCCATTACTTTTAAACCTTACTCTTTTCACCTTCTTGGTAAATAAACTTTAAATAGCAATAAAATGTAAAATTAAATTATTTAATTAAAATGTATACTAAAATATTAAAAAAATAATAATAATAACTAGATGTATAGTAGTAGTGCAAATTTACGAGGTTGTTCATGGACCATTAATCTGTCAGAAAAAAAAAAGCTTGATAGATACCCGTACCATGCAAAACTAAATAAATACAAATAAGCAACATATCACACTTACTATCAGAGTACATGATTAAAAGGTTGTATAAAGTTAGTTATAGAATTTTACAAATTTAAAAATAAATTAGATATCTATTTTAAAAAAATTATTTTATAAAACACTTATCATATCTTATATTTTTTTAAAAGGAGTGCATGTAGAATACCACATGTTTTTTTATGAAAGCAACCAATTGAAGCTGCCAACAACCAAATGCAAGTTTGTTGAATGGAATCATTGCAACTTACACATACAAACCCCTTTTGGTTCTTAGCTGCAGCTTTAAGCTTGGAATTGCAAACTTGTGATTTAGGACTGCACCAAGGGACAGAAGCACCGTTACTCTGGAGTCACATGGCTCCCCCTTCACATCTCAAAACGGATTCTAAAATCCGTTTCAGCGTCCTAAACGGATTCCATAATCTGTTTTTGTAAAAATAAAAAGAAAAACGAAAGGAATGTATATTCTGTTTCATCGTCCACCGACATGGATTTCACACTCCGTTTTACTAAAATTCAAAACAAAAAAGTAAAAACGGAATGTGTTTCATCGTTTTGAACTCTTCTATGTGTTTTTTCTATTTTGTGTTTTCGTTTTCATTTTCTTTGTGAACTCAGGGATTGAAGTCAAACTTGGCAAATCGTGTCCTTAATGTGCGAGGGAAGCTACACGTTACTCAGGTTCTTCTTTCATGACTCATCTTTTTCTTTCGAACATCCCTGCGATTCCAAGATTTTTTTTCTTGTATTGGGTTTGTCTTATGCAAATAATTGTTGCTCTTGTTTTCTTTGATATTAAAGTTTGGAATGTAATTTCACTGTGGGGTTTTGACAGAGTGAGGGTAAAAGGGTGACTCAATTTTGGCGTAAAGGTTAAATTTTGGAGATGAGGAAGGAATAAATGTTGCGTAGAGAGCCATTGGAGAATGCACCAGAGCTTCGATAGATAGTGGTGGAAGCTTAAACTGAAAATTAAAGACCTAAAATTTAGTGACCCAGCAGAGAATGCTGCACCAAGACGAGAGTTCTTTCTTCTTCGTTTCCGAATTTGTTGTTGCCTTGAAACGGATTTTGGCAGAGTGTGTGTGTTAGCAGTGTTGGCAATGGGGTGTGCAAAGAGTGTATTGGGGGTGCAGGGGTCTGGTGCATGAAGAGAGAGAGGATTACCTTTTCGCTTTATTTACTTTTTACTGTGGACAAAGATGGAATTATATATGTTTTTGGGGTACAGGAGAAACGGTTGGAGGTGTAGAGAGAAGCCCCTAAATGTATTTCCTAAAAAAACAGTGTGCCATTTATGCACTGCGTCTTGAATAAAATTCATGAACTTCTTGGTTTCAATCAATGTATTTGACAATGAAGTATGATTAAGAAAACGTCTATTATTTACACGAAAACGATAAATAGTTAAGAAAGCGTCATAATAGTAAAAAAAAAAACTAACTTATATCTGTATTTATGAATTTATGAATTAAGTTAGAGCTTCTAAAAACTGTAAAAACTTAATATTAAACTCCATTTATCAAAAGGAGTTTTGTTTTATACCTCTCTCTATTTTCAATTTCTTCGATCATAAGTAGGTTTCAATGAATTTTAAAATAGGTATAATTACTGATTTAGTACATCAATTTGTTGGTTAAGTTCAATTTGGTCTTTATACTTTTGGTTTGTTCAAGTTAGTATCCCAATTATCTAAAAAGATTCAATTTGGTCATTTCCGTTAAGTTGGAGTTAAGACCGTGTATGTACAGGACACGTGTGAAACCCTGTAATTTTTATTATTTTAATTTTTTAAAAATTTTTTAATTTTTTTTCAAAAAATTTTAAAACTGTCACGTGTCAGTTTACCATCGTGCCACGTGGCAGCTTACAATCATGACACATGACAGTGGTAATACTTGTTTTTAATTTAGTCCTCTATTTAAATTTTTTGTTTAATTTAGTACCCCAATTTTTTAAAATGATACAATTTCGTCCTTTCCAATTTGAGACCAAATTAGTAAATAAGCTTAATTACAACTTATATATACATGTTACAATAACGTTTTCTAATATATACATAAAATCATTTTACCTAAATACTTAACATTATTTTAACTTTTACCTATGTAATTTTTTACACATAAAATTTTTTACACTTGTAAAAAATAAAATAATTTGAATATTTAGGTGTAAATTCAAAACAATTATTTTAACATGTTTATATAATTTAGAATTAAATTAGTTACTAATTTGGTCTCAAATTGAAAAGGACGAAATTGGATCATTTTAAAAAATTGGGGTACTAAATTGAACAAAAACTTTAAATAGAGGACTAAATTGAAAACAACTATTACCACTACCACATGTTATGATTGTAAGCTGCCATGTGACACGATGGTAAGCTGACACATGATAGTTTTTAAATTTTTTGAAAAAAATTAAAATTTAAAAAAAAAATTAAAAACTTCATGGCTTGACCCGTGTCCTGTACGGACACGATGTTAACTTCAATTTAACGGAGAAGACTAAATTTAATCTTTTTAGATAATTGGAGTACTAAATTGAATAAACCAAAAGTATGAGGACCAAATTAAACATAACAAAAAAAATTGGGGTACCAAATAAGTAATTATACCTTTAAAATATAATAAAGTTAGCATTGTATTTTCTTCTTCCTACAGGGTATTTGGTCTTCAGTTTATATGCTTGACTTGGTTCCTGTGGCATTTTGTCTAGTTGTGGTTGAATTCAATATTTTCAGTGTCTATGAAAACAAATTCTATACAAGTCTTATTTCTTTCAGTGAAATCCAAATTTTTTGGTAACTTTCTCTATAATGTTAGTTAGTTTGAACCCTTTTATCCTTCTTTTTCTTCTCATCATTCTTCTTTTTCCTTCTTGGTTATGCGACAATGACGGCCACCACTGTCTCTGGTGATACTTTCAGCCACAACTAATGAGATATATGGAGGTAAAGGGAGTTCCAGATTCTCATTAGTCTTTTTCTGGTACTGAATTAAAAAATGAAAAAATAAAGCAAATCAAACTAAGTATGTTTAGAAAAAGTCTAGATCACCTTTAGCAAAGATTTTTTCAATTTTAATGCATAGAAGGATATTCAAGGATGAGTATCTAAACTGATTTCAAGAAAAAGCATCCTAATAAGAAAGACAACAGACCAAAGTCTTTGAGCTCATCACATGTTTGAATCTCATTGCTTGAAATATTGGTCAAAATAATTAATTCGGTGAGTTGTCATAAGTTCTGTGTGGATAAAACACCCTAACCTTTAACAGTTGTTTTCATGAAAAAGTAATAAATGACAAATGATGGAAGGAAGAATAGAGAATAGAGAAAGTTGTAGATTCATGGGGACAGATGAAATGCAAGAAAGAGGTTACATTCATGAAATCGTGCCTTGTCCATTGTTGGTTAAGTATAGAAAGCTTACAAGAAGCAAGGAGAATGAGCAACATGAAGAAAAACCCAAATCGTGACAAATGGGCGTTACTCCTATCTATTTATAGTTAGTTGAGAAAGTAACAAATGGTATGTAGAAGAAATATCTAACACTAGACGAAAATCTAAGTTCATCCATCTTAGAGGAAAGTTACTAGATATATTGGATATTATTTTCCACAAAATATGTTATAATCGGTTAAAGTAAGGATTTGCCGTAAAAAAAAGTGAAATAAAGTATAATATTGTTGACAAACAAGTCTATCTGGATAAATACTCTCTAAATTTAAATTTGTTGTATTTTACCATGAAACACTACACATTACAACTATTCTGATTTATAACTGGGATTTATTGAGAGGTTAAAATGACCTCAAGTAATTTGTTTATAGGGTGAGGTTTTTTAAACCCCCTATGTAGTGTTGGTTTTTTTTTTTTTTAAATGAACCCTAAGAAATTTGATTTCTCTTTGCTTTTTCATAATTCATATTTTCTCACTTTTAAGTTCTATTCTCTTCGCACGACCTAACACCATCATCTTTTCTTACTACTTCATTTTTCAATCTTAGATAAAAAATTTCTTTTGCAATCTCTCAATCTTAGTAACAAGTTGAGTTTCCCTCTCTCAATCGTAGCTTCCAATTTCTCGGCATTTCTCTTTCTAAATCTCTCAATTTTCGATTTTTTTTCACTTTGATGTCAATTTCTTACTTTCCCTCTTTAATCGAAATTTGTCCTGCGTTGCGTTCCGTGGTTCTGGTTTGTGCGTTGCAGCTTCGATAGTTCGTGTTGCTTAAAAACTGCCTTTGATACGGTGGAGCTAGTTACATTAGGGGTTGCACCAACCAAACCTTTTGTCGTTGCTGGAATGATTTCTGGTATGCTTTTATGTAAATGTTTCTTTTCTTCTCTATTTCAACTGATGGACAAAAATTGATTCAAAAAGTTTACCCCCAACTAAATATATGCACTCTTTCTTCTCTAGTTACAAATAGATTCAAATTGTTTCTTTTAAATTGTACATTCTTGGTTATTTTCTTTTAAATTGTTCCTTTTATATATTAGATTCTATCATTTTAAATACATCTTTTTCCATCAACAATATTTGAAACTCCAAAAGGATTAAGTGAGGTATTACTCATTACATGAATAGATTGGTAATTTGTTTTTGCTTTGAAAATTGACTGAGTATATTCTTAAATTATGTCCACTTTAGGTGTAGCAAAAAGAACACAGAAGAATCTCTGCTAAAGTTAGTCTAAACAATAATGTCCAACAATGGCAGTAACAACACCAACCCTTATATTAATATTTCCCCTCTTTAAACCAACTGTGAGTGGTTAATGTTCCAAGAGAGTGTGCTCTATCACTAATTCCCTTTTTGTTTGATTAATGGTAGTTTACGTTTTCAGGTCCAAACCCAATGGATATAGTATTTGTGCATTAAACCACTGTAGTAGGAAGGTTGGAGATGCAACTACAAGAGCTGAGATAATGGTAGATAATCTCTGAAGTCACATTGTGTTTCCCTCAACTTTCATTTTCATTTATTCTTTTTCTTTTCCCTAATCATAATCTGAATTATTTAAAGGGAGACACTAGGAAATGTATACAAGATTTGAAGATAGTATCTCTAATCTAAGATTTGAAGCCAATAATTTATCTCAGTGATAAATGTCAACAAATTTATGAAAAAGAAATTAAAATATCACTTCCAGCATAAAACTATAAGATTTTGGGTTTATAATTTCTTTTATTATATATATATATATATATATATATATATATATATATATGTATGTATATATATATATATATATATATATATATATATATATATATATATATATATATATATATATATATATATGTATGTATATATTGTTGGGAATAGTCCAATGTGAGTCAAAAAGTCAAAAGTTTCACATTGGATAAAATAGACAAAGTTAAACACTATATAAGAATAAAGACCCATAACACCATTGCCTTAAGGTTTTGGTGTAAAACTAGCGTCAAATACCATATATATGTGTAAGAATAATGTTATAACTATATAGAACTACAATCTCTCAAATAACTATGCTTATAACCTATATATATGAAAAAAATATATATAACCCATTAGTGGTATTAGAGCCGATTGTTCGGGTCACTGACCGCATAACCATAACAAAGGGGTCACCAGACACCTGAAGGGAAATACATACCATATGAAAAATAAAAAGGAGAAAAAGGGACTCACCCTTGAGGGGAGATTGTTGGAAATAGTCCAAGTGTGAGTTAAAAAGTCAAAAGTCTCACATTGGATAGAATAGACAAAGTTAAACACTATATAAGAATAAAGATCCATAACACCATTGCGTTAAGGTTTTGGTGTAAAATTGGTGTCAAATACATTATATGTGTAAGACTAATGTCCTATATATATAGAATCACAATCTCGCAATGACTATAACCAGAAAACATATATGAAAAAAACATATGAAAAAATATAACCCACCCTATATATATATATATTGTTTAATATGAAACTTCCCACCCAATATAAATTCTTAACTAATAGAAATGTATGCTTTTTTTTTTAGAAAAGGTTAAATTAAAGTTTTGAACTTTATAGCCTATTTCTATTCAATTTATTTCAAGAAAATGAGCTAAATTTGCACTCGGTGATGGCATTAGACTATCAAGTAATAAATGGACAAAATTTCTAAATTTCCTATCTTGGCATGGAAGCTGAATTCTCAAATTTTCCCACCAATCATGCAAGAATTAAAAATCATGCAGGTAAGGTATTTCTATCTGTAGAATTGAAGTTAGAATTTAAATGTATATACTACAGTCATAATAGGTTCTAGTGTTGTGGATGCAACATTGGCTAGAATTATTCAAGGAACAAAGGTGCTTACACTAGGAGGGTCTGATGCATTATTTAAACAATCATTTAGAGTTTTCCTAGGACAGAAGCTTATAAAGTTCTTTGCTTGCTACTTATCAACATTCACTGGATCTGTGATTGGGACTCTTTATATATCAAATTTAAGATTAGCCTTTTCTAGCGACTATCCACTATATCATTATCCATTCTCCTCACAATAGTTTTGAAGGTGGTGATATAGAGTTTTTAATAGTATGTTACGAGTCTTATTTAATTTTCTAAGTTGATGTTCTTCGAGAGCTCCTTGTATTGTGTTAGTTGATTATTAGGGTTATTATTATTGACTTCTGATGTATAAGAAAATTTAGTATTGCACGGAGAGAGAAGAGAAGTAAGTAAATGAACTATAAGAGATGTATACTTTATGCTTTGAATTTATGAATGGCTAACATTGTAGATTTTGTTTATTTTTGAATCTTTTTATGAATGTTATAGGAAAATTAAAAATACAAAAAACTGGAACATATATAAGGTGGGTTTAAAACTCAATGAAAAAATATTAAAAGCTAGTTCATGTGGTTCTAGCAATATTGGGGCTTTTAAACCCAAGCCATTACCAGGGGTTTTGAGAACCCCAACCATTACCAGGGGTTTTTTGAACCCTAGCCATTACCAGGGGTTTTATAAACTCCAACATTACCAGGGCTTTTAGGGTTTGCTAAATACCAGGGGTTGCTAAAAACCCCATTAATCTCTTAGCTGTGATAGTTTTCCTAAGGAAAGAGGGAACCCCGAGTAAAGCAATTAGTGGGGGTTAAAACCTCCAGAAACGGAAAAAATAACCTCCGTTAGAAACAATTATTTTTGTATTGACATGGTCCTTTTATAGGCCTTTGGACATAACCTTTCAACTAAATTCATTAAATATAACCACTACCTAACCCACAACTAATGAACTCTATTGCATGCTTAATCAATGCTAGACCCACTCTCAACCTTTTGCATTCTCCTAGACAATTAATATAACAACTTCCAACTATCCACATTTAAGTTTACCTAAAAAATCCCTCAGTAAACTTAAATGTTCTTCTTGTCCTTCATTTTGAGTATCATCTTGTTGTTCTTGAATAGAGAGGATAGTAGCAACTTTGTAAACATATCTGCAGCTTGTGCTCGACTTTCGACATGCTCGAACTCCACATTTTCCTCTTTCACTTGTTCTTGGATGAAGTGAAAATGAACATCAATGTGCTTGTTTCTCTCATGATTGACTGGGTTCTTTGCCAATTCAATGGCTGATTTGTTATCAACTCGGATCATAATCCCCTTTTATTGCTTCAATTCCAGTTTGCTTAGAAGGTTTCTAAGCCAAACTGCATGGTAGACATTGTAACATCCCGTCAGGATATTACGGATTTAATTAAATAAAATAGATAAAACAATAATTACATCGCAATTAATAATACTTCATTTCCCATAAAGCGCAGGAAATTTAAAACTTTATTACTTCAAAATAAAATTCCAAAATCCATATTCTATATAACTGAAAATGATATAAAAACCTCTCATAAGAGTTTACAATTTATTTCCAAACATAAAATATATCTATAGCTCTCATGCTATCCCCGCTCCATAGCTAAGTCTCACTAGGACCACCTGCATCAACATCATTTGCTCACGTGTACCGCATACACGATCATCGCCAATCACAAGGAGATAAGGTCAGCTTAAAAAATAAAGCATATAAAATTGCATACACATATATAACACATTTATATATAGGAAACACATCCATCTTAAATGAATTCCATCCCTTTTAATTCCTACCACCTGGCCAGAACCAGGTTATTCGTGTTCTACATCTTCTAGTGATTACTTCGAGGTGACTTGCTGCCATACCTATCAACCACAACCGATAGAGCACGTGCGGGAAACCATGTTACGGATCATACACCGTAATGCCAGGTGGAGTTCCCAAATACGAACATAGTTTGCAACGTCCTAAGACTACCAAACTCGTCAATCAACTACTGAGGAGGCCAATCTATCTGGACCCATCCGTACTGGCCACAACCAGCACACTCACACCAGCAACACTCGCCAACCCGAGCCACAACTCAAGGGATACGTTCCGAGCCACAACTCAAGGGACATCAGCAATCCCACCTTTGAAGCCTCACCATAAGCCTTGTAGATCACGCCCATAGAGTCAAGAACACCAATACTGTTGCAGTAAAATCGCCTAGCGGGGGACACATACCGCCAGGTGCTGCGTGCTTCCAGACCGCCTGAAAGGTGTGATGGGTCGAACCTTTGTTCTCATTAAATAATTAAATTTTGGGAATTTAATATTATTATTATTTTTTTTCGCTTAAAAAGTGTATTTAGTTGCATAGTATATTATTGGACCTCCTTGAGCATTATAATTCAATTGTAATTTAATTTAGGTCCTTAAAAGTGTAAATAGTGAATCTTTTAATTCATAATTTAAGTCCCAAAATCATAATTTGGAGAGGAGTAGTTCAGGTACTAAATACACCCTCAATTCTCATGCTACACCCCCCTTTTTTAATTGGATTATCTATTTCTAAAAAAAACATATTTCTGGAGCTAACTGCACCCCTTGTTTTCAGGTTGACACCCCCTTCTGTAATTGGACTTCAATTTCTGTTCTGCACCCCTCTTTTTTTTACTAAGTTGCACCCCTAATGTCACTTAAACTCTAGTCCACCAGATTTCGCCATGTGACAAGCCTCCACTTACTAAATTAACCAATGATAGTTTGCCACATCATCAATCATCCACTAACTCCAATCACCAATCAATGTTTGCCATGTCATCATCACCTTCCCAACACAAACCCTAACCCTAATTTTCTTCCCTCTCTCCCACAATCTCCATGCCGCAGTCGCAGCTGCCGCCCCTGACACTGGCTATCACTACACCTCCGTCGACCATCCTCCTCCACGTCAGCCACCACCTTCTCGCACAACATTGTCGACACGCAAACCTCAGACAACACCTCTATGCCACCATCTTCTACGTCGCGCTGTCACCCTCCATCACGCTACCACCACCATTGCACACACCTCGAACCTCCTTGGACCATCAACCCCATCCACGTTCACCGTGAACTCGGAAACCACCGTGAATCCTCCATTTTCTTCTTCATTGTGAGAGAAACCGAGAGTTGTGACGCAACGCAGCGCCTCCATCCCTGCACCTACGCGCGAATCACCTTCTTCCTCGCGACGTCAGCCATGGAAACCATTGAACCAGCAACTGCGTCTTCTAGTCGGAATCAGATATGTGTCTTCTTCATCATAGCAACACTCACGGCAGTGAGAAACACGAAACCATCGTGCTTGATACCTTTAATGGTCGCGCCACCGTCGACTTGCAGCAACAAAACCTTCTCGCAACCATCAATTAAACTCACAAACGTGGACCTGTCACCATTTTTCCGCAATAGCCGCGGACCTATCACCTCCATTATTTCCAGAACTTTGATCTGCAGCCATGAGCACCACTATTGCCACTACAATGCATGCCTCGCGTTGTCAGCACCGCAACAGTAGCAAATGCGACGCCGAACGGGTTCTCCATCGAAGAACTAGTGGCCCCAATCGGCATTTGGGAAACGCACGTTGTAATAACCCTCACGGCAGCCAAACCCTAATTGCGGAAGGAGAATTCTGAATTGAGAAAGAGACTACTCAAACACGTGGCAGTCTCTCATTGGACAGTCAACGAGTCAACATTAGTCAACTAGTCAACTCTAGGCAAGGGCGGTCAACGTGGGTCAAACAGACTATTTTACACTAAATTTGGTTGGTTCCTCTACAGGAATCCTAAATGGCCTAAAAAGGAAAGGATCGTCTAGTGGCAGTTCATCGCCAACCAGACTGTTTCTGGAAATTCCCAGAAATAATAAATTAAAAGGAATAAAATATCAATCATGATCATACCAAATTCAGCATACCAATCAGAATTAAATTAATCAATGCATGAAATTACCCTATTTAGCATGCCATTCAAATTTAAAATAAAATTAACGCGTAAAGCTCCCCTAACCTGGTTTCCTTAGCTTAGCTTTGACTCTTGCAAGCTCTCCCTTGATCACCAATGTCCTCCTTTGTTTTTCTCTCAACTCAGTCCTCAAAACCTCACTCAAAACTCACCAAAATTTCAAAAATTCGTGCTCTCTTCTGCAACCACAATGACAGCCCAACCAAAATTCGTGCTCTCTTACCTCAAAATGGCCTTTTAAATGGTCTTAATGTGGGTTTAATGAAAAAAAAAACGAAAATGGCATTAATCCTAAGTTAATTACCATTCAATGTCCTAATTCAATTATGTTTTTCAGCCACCCTTGGCTGCCATGTCCATTAGGGTTTT
>Ga0214544_1006758_pt1 | contig 20846 bp, 7 predicted proteins | sample CNSS3metaG_FD_160074 | JGI IMG/M metagenome (GOLD analysis project Ga0214544, IMG submission 160074) | Root nodule microbial communities from cowpea collected in UCLA plant growth center, Los Angeles, California, USA - CNSS3 | ecosystem: Host-associated > Plants > Roots > Nodule | place: USA...
CGTTTTTTTCCCTTTCTCTTTTTTTTTTTTTCTTTTCTTTTTTTTTTTTTTTTTTTTTTAATTCTTAATTTTTTTCATTTTGGGATATTCGTGTGTTCACTTTTGGTGAGCGTATTATTGGACTCCAGTAGTAATAATACCTTTATTTATTGTATAAAATGGTTTTTGCTGTATTTTAATATTTCTCAACCGCCGACTGAGAAGTTAGTTTTATTTTTTTTCAGTAGATTTTTCGCTCCTCTACATGCTTCCATTGGTGGGCTCGCACGAGCCTCTGTCCTTGCCCTACGATTGGGTAGTGCGATTTGGAAAGATATATTTAATGGCGGGTTAAGTTGTTAGATTACCGGCTGTGGTAGGTATTCGGTAAAACTGTTATGGGAATTGCAGCAAGACTGGTGAATTAATTTGAAATTCATTTGCATCAGATTTTTTTTTTTTTATTAAATTTAGAATTACCTCTCGGATATTCCATTTTAATATTTTAGACCATCAATTACTTCAAAATCATCTAACAATTCTATTATATATATACAATTTATAATTAGATGGTAATAACTTATATATATATATATATAGCTTTACTAAAATAAAATATAGCTAAAGGTAAAAGTTTGATATAATGTAAACTATTTTATATATTTGATTTGAATTTAATAATATTAGATGATTAAATAAGAAATATATTTTGTTATTCTCAAATATAATTCAATTTGCAAATATATTAAAAATTGAGTTAAATTATTTTAAAATGAAAACATGTTTTTAGTTCTCAAAATATTATAAAAATTATATTTTATTTTTAAACTAAATTATAAAATATTTTATTATTTTATTTATGAAGTCATGTAAAATATAGTTAGCAAACGAGAGATGAAAATTATATTAGTTTATTATAAAAGTTCGTTGATCACATGAAAAACTATGTTTTTTGAGAATAATGTTTTATATGATTTTCAAAAGAGACATATTAAATATTTCATAATTTAGTTTTTAAAATAATTTAAAAGGAAAAAACATAAAAAAAGGTAAAATCAGTTCCATCCACCATAATTTTTTTATAGGTAGAAATAATGTTATAAAATGATGTGAGATCAAAATATTTATTTAATCTATTAAAGATAGACAAAACAAGAGAAACCATTATTATGTTGAGCTAATTTGTCTTCACTTGGTATATGAACAATGAAGGGTTACAAAATGAAAAGGAGAAATTTTCTTGTGTAGTTCCTAATCATGAGTGATATAACATTCGGAATATTGAACAAAGTAATTAAGTATTCAAACCTTTAAACATATACTAATTTTAAATTATGGAAAAAAACTTTCAATTTTTATTTTTATTTTTTCTGTAAGTGGTTATGGACCATTTCCTAAAATGATTAGAGTTTTTGTTTGCTTTGTTTCTTTTACAAATATTTAAAAATAAAAAAAAATAAAGTCAGAGTTTTGTAGTTAAAAACAAAAACAAAAATACAAGTAAACACTCCCATAGTTATCGAGACATAGCTGGAATGTACATTTGCCTTAATCTCTTCGAAGTTTAAATTCTGGCCATCTTTTTCATGAAATTATTTCATTTCCAAAGTTTGGTGTTCCAAAACTCCTTAGTTTCACACAAAATAAAGCAACTTGCATACTATGCATAAATGAGAGGCCAATAAATGCATATTCATATACTTTACCATTCTACAAATAAACTTAAATGAGATGCCAATATAAATTTCAATGAAATAAATGATACCCATCATAATGGACTTCACTCCTACAACTAGGGGCTAGGTTTATTTTGTTCCCCAATTTTAAAATTTATTGCTTTAAACGTTAATAATTTGAAATAAAAGCTTTTTAATCCCTTTACCCCAAAACTATAAAAAGTTGATTTTGATTGTGACTAATGTATTATATGTCCTTTGATTTTGGACTCTTGACATAAAACATTTTTTTACATATTTGATTTTGTTTCAAAGTATTCATTATGACGATATTTAAGTAAAATGGATTTCGACAGAGAGGCTAAAATAGACTCTTTTTTTTTTTTTTAATTTCAAGGACTTAAATCAATTTTAACTTTAAAAGACCAACATCATTTTTAAACCTTGAAATAATAATATATTATGCACGTTTAAAAATTCATAAAAATGAATTACTTTGAGTATAGTTAAGTGATTAGTTTTTCTGACATTTTTTAAGAGGGAAAACCTGATTGACTAAATATAATGATAATATATTTTAAAACTAAAAAAAAAAAAGTAGGAAAAATATGTACCTAATTATTTTGATTATAATAGGTATCTAATTTTCTTATTATGTTTTAAGGATGGATAATTGGGTTGGCCGATTACAATAGTAATATTTTATGAAAAATTAAAAATTAAAAAAGCGTAGTACCAAACTATTTTGAATATAACTAGGAATAAAATATTATTTTTAATTTAGTGGGTATCTAGTATTTTCTTGTCTGAAGTTTTTTAATTCCATGAAGTACATAGTAACGATTACACAGATACTAAATATGAATAAATCGAAAAATACAAAACACGAACATATAAATATCATATTATACTCATCCTACAAAATCAAATAAACTAAAACATAATTAAATTTATTTATCAATTTTGTCTTAAATAAAAAATAATAAAATTAAATTATATTAAAAAATTTAAAATAAAAGATCAAATTAAAAACAAATTTTATCATCTATCACGTGACAATTACTTACATATATAACAGATTATAAAATTTTTAAAAGAAATTAAAAGAATTTCATAACTTAATACGTTTCATAATGTTAATTATAATTTAAAGAAAAAACCAAATTGAATAATTTTGAATAATTAAAATACTAAATTCAATAATTTAAAAAAACATGACATCAAATTAAACTAAAAAAATAAAAAATAAAAGAGTGCAAATCAGTAATTATACTTGAACTATTCGATCAAAACCTTTTCCAGCATTCTTCCTTTATTTCTCCTATCTTCTTCTTCTTTGGTTTTTTCTGCAACTCTTCCCCGCAAAAGAACGCTCTCACCAGTTCACCACGGACTCCGCATCCCACAACCAAGCTGTGTCTTCTCCGGCGCTTTCGTACCCGACACCTTGTCGTGCACGCTCCTGAGTGTCCGTGTCCTCACCGCGTCGGGAGCGGGAAAGTGCGAAAGCGCGGCCTCTGAGCCGTGTCGGAGCTTCACTTAATCTATTAAGACTCCATCCGTAAGTTTGGAGAAATTTTCACAATCCCTTTTTCTGACAAGTTTTTTAACTGCGTACCAGGTTTTTGAACTTCTGTTATTGCAGAACGGTGAATGGAATTTGCAGAGTGATGCATTTATTGGTAAGTTTTGAAAAAAATCCTCACACTCCCTTTTTCTGTCAAGTTTTGGTCAAAAAGTTTAGCATCTTGCTAGAGAAAATGATTGCTACTAGACAGGAATAATATGTTGTTAGCATTTTTCTTTATTAATCATGTTAATAAATAAACCAGCTACCATGTTTCCTTCTGGGATGAATTTTTGGAAATGGAGTGAGACATCTGTGCTGCTATTTATGGTTGCATGTGCTTGCCTATTGTGACGTGAATCTTTTGATTTATTGGTTAAAATATCATAGGAGATATCAGGTTCTGGTTTTGATCAAATATATCAATGATGGGCACCTACTGCAATAATAACCTAATGTGCAACTTGTATTACCCGCACTACTCAATAACCAATGGTGGTGTTTTGTCTAGAAGAAACTCATTATGCCAAAACCCTATTTATCTTGGTTTCCACAAACACCGTTTTGGTTCAGTACTAGCTGGTATCGGTACGGAGGAAGTTGTTAAAGAAGTGAATGAAGAAAATGAAAGAAGGTTTAGGTGGATTGAGGTTGGCAAAAATGTCACAATAGAACAACGACAGGCCATATCTGAACTTCCTTTCAGGATGTCCAATCGAAGCAAAGCCTTGATGAGACAGATTATATGTTTTTCTGCAGAGAAAGGCACCATATCTGATCTGTTGGAATCATGGGTGAGGATTATGAACCCTATCAGAGCAGACTGGCTTTCAGTTCTGAAAGAGTTGAGAATAATGGAACATCCTGTTTACCTTGAGGTATTTCACATTTTCTGTTTCCTTGATAAGTTGTAGTGAGGTTTGAACTTATGCCAACTATCCAAATTCCAAATTGCATACGGTTGTGTCTTATTTACACCATTGGTTTTGTTGGTTTTAAATGTGAAGTCTCATGCAAAGATGCCAGTTTGAGGTTTATTTATTTACATAAAAAGTAGTGAAGTGGCCTTATGAATATATAAAATAAATAGTTATATGTATTATGAAAATTGACGTGTTCTCCATTTTATGGCTCTGTGATTAGTCATAGAGGTGAAATGCAGTTTTTTCCTCTGACCATCTAAATGTTCTTGTCTGTCTAGAAAGTTTGTGTAACAAGGGAGTGATTTACTTTGGGTTGAAAATATTGGAATGAAAATTTAAGCCAAATGATATTTTCCCAAGTATTTATGGAGGCAGGTGATAACTTTCTTACCTGAACCTATGCAACTTATATTATGTTTGCATTTTTTATATGTTCTATTTCTTGCAGTCTAAAACTACTATGTGCATCTATGCACATTTTTAGGTGGCAAAGCATGCTCTTCAAGAAGAATCCTTTGAAGTCAATATTCGTGACTATACAAAGATAATCCATTATTATGGCAAGCACAATCGACTAGAGGATGCTGAAAATTTTCTCACACTCATGAAACAAAGGGGCTTCATCTATGATCAAGTAATTCTGACTACCATGGTGCACATGTACAGCAAGGCTGGCCGTCATGACCGGGCCAAGGAGTATTTTGAAGAGATCAAGTTGCTTGGTGAACCTTTGGATAAAAGATCACACGGTGCAATGATCATGGCCTACATCAGAGCTGGAATGCCTGAAGAAGGAGAGAATTTACTTCAAGAAATGGAGGCACATGAAATAACTGCAGGCAGTGAGGTTTATAAGGCTCTGCTTAGAGCGTACTCTATGATTGGCAATGCGGAAGGTGCACAAAGGGTGTTTGATGCAATTCAATTGGCTGGTATCACCCCAAATGATAAGATGTGCAGTTTGGTTGTTAATGCTTATGCAATGGCTGGACAAAGTCAAAAGGCTCTAATTGCATTTGAAAATATGAGAAAAGCAAGTATCAAACCCACTGATAAATGCATAGCTTCAGTATTGGTTGCTTATGAGAAGGAAGGCAAAATAAATACAGCATTAGAATTTCTACTAGATTTGGAGAAAGATGGCATCATGGTTGGGGAAGAAGCCTCTGCAGTATTAGCTAAGTGGTTCCGGAAACTAGGGGTGGTGGAAGAGGTGGAGCTTGTTTTAAGAGACTTTGCCACCAATCACCAGATAAGTTAATGTAGAAGTTACTGCATATTATTTAATTGAAACTCTGTGGATCAATTTTAACTGTTTTGAAAATGAATTAATATGCAATGCAATGAATATTTGAACTGTTCTGGAAATGGTTCTTTGATGAAAGTTACTCGATGCAGTGGTACTCTAGCTTTGAGATATCATGAACATTATGCAATGTGCACTGAATTTCTTCTGTTTTTTCCATCCTTGATCAAGCCACCAGAGCTACTATACTGGATATGATGATAATGAACCAATGCAACCCTTTTCCTTTATCGTTGCAGTTCTCGAGGTTGAAAATTCTATAGTGGTAAGTTGTAAGACATTTATTCTTCACTTTTTTACTCTTCTGGCCAGTGGTATATCCATTTCTCTCTGGTTCTATTGCAACATGAACAATCATTGTATGTATTGTGCCCTTGTCGTGCTTAAGTTCCCAGATAGTAATGTTCTAAAACATAATTGAATTTATTAAGTGCATGATTAATAAAGAATGAATTTATTAGAATGGTCTTTAAAAAAAAAAAATGCTCTAAAACATAATTGAACATTTAACTACAATAAGTTGAATCAAGCATCTGTTAAATAGTTTGAGACACCTTGAGATTTTGAATTCATTTAGAAACAACATTTGTAGGAGTCAAATGAAGACTTGATGTGTAAGATACGGGATAAATGATGAGAGTGGAAGCTACTTGCATTTAATCTACGAATATCTAATTCAATCCAATTTAATAATGTCGTGGGTTGGGTTGAGTAATTAGATTGAAATGGTTTTCTTAGCGTATCCAATTAAAATTAGATTGGTTAACAGATCATTAGTTTTAAACTATATATGAATGTGATTCAATCCAAGTAGTTGTGGAAAATAAGAGATAATTAGTAGAGGTGGTGAGTGAGTTGTATACAATTTGTGAATATGTATAATCCAAATCCAATATAATTTTATTTTTATGGGTTAGGGTGATTGGATTGGGTAACAAGCACATGTAAAAGTATCCTATTAAACATAATGCATAATAATTATATAATAAAATTACCGATTGACTAATAATTTATCTATAAAATTGATTTTAAGTTCTATGATATGAATATTGTTTGCGTATGTTATAAATATTGTTGTAACATTATAAAAACTGAGTACACAAACTATTTATTTTGAGATATCGTATTTGTTAAGAGATGATAATTTGTTTAAATACTCGTTTCAGTCTATATTTGAGCTAAGTTTTAAATAAAAATAAATTCAATTTAATCTAATTAAGTTAAATTAATTAAATTGAAAGTTATTTTAAATTCCAATCCACACATTGAATTCTATTATTTGAAGGAAGAAAATAGATCCAAGAAGGATGTTAAGTTATGCATATAAGTATACACATTAAATTTTCACTCACTGAACAAATCTAAATTGAATAGAAACAGAGTGCAAGAAGTGAAATGAAAAATGTGATAGAAAGGAAGACCTACCAGAGAAACCCATAACAAATTTAATATTAGTTTACTCTCTTAACTAGCTGGTAGTAACATTAAGTTTTTCACTTCAATTTACATCAAGTATTATTGTAGTCTCTTCAAGCCTTATTAAAGGTGAAAAATAGTAGAATCATGAACAACAACGAAACAATTATTCCCCAGCAGCACCCTGAATTTACATAAAAAGATTTCAAACAAATCTACAAACATAAATATTAAAGGTTTACACTGTACTGAGAGAAAGGAGAAATGATTGTAGATGCCTCCAACAATGCATCAAACATTGTAGATGCCTCCAACAATCATCGGTTTTATTTAGTGAATTTGATGAGTGAAATGATTTAAAGATAAGCATTTTGCTTGCAGCATTCAATTGCATCAATAAACATGTCCTCCACACTATACTTGAACTCAAAACCAGCATCCACCAGTTTCTGCGAGTTTAAATGTGGCAACTTTGCACCTTTTATCTCCTTCACCTCTCTGAACGAACAACACAAATCAATTATTAGTCCTTCAATTAACACAAAACCAGATACTGTATAATTGTCACACCAACTTTTAGTTTTGTGATGTTATAAACTGTGGCCGAAACTGCAATCCAAAACCTGACTATGTGCAAGGAGAAGAACAGAACTTACTCTGCAGATAGTATTTGAAATTCTGGATATTTGGTTGAAATAATTTCAGCAATCTCTTCAATGGGTACAATGAAGGGTGAACAGTTATATCTCCCTTTGGGATTAGGATGCTCTAGCAGAAAGATATGTGCTCTAGCCAAATCATCCACATGAACCATATGGTAACGAATCACACCAATTTCTTCCTTTTTGCCTGCATCAATTTAACACCAACTTCAATTATATAACCTTTAATCTTGTGAAAAGGTGTCATATGACATCAATAGAACTCAGTTTGAAAGATGAAAATTAAAAAGGAAGAAGAGAGTGGAATAAGGTGGAAGTGTACCAAACAACAAGATCAGTGCTCTTTCAACAGAGTCAGGAAGCTTGGGACAGATGAAACTTCCAACGACAAAGGGAGGCACAAGACTCACAACTTCCAATCCATTCTCTTCTCCAAACTCAAGCATTGCTTTCTCAGTCAACACCTTTGAAACTGTATATGACCAACCAAATCGCTTCACTCTCCTAAGAAAATCCACATCACTCCAAGCACTTTCATCAACCACATCTTGTGGCTCTGGCCCAGTGAAGGAAACAGTGGAGGCACTAGAAGTGTAAACCACCCTCTTCACTGTCTTTGATTTCACAGCTGCTTTCAGAATGCCTAGGGCTCCCTCAATGGCCCTTTTGGTTACAACTTCTTCTGGCTCGTTCACTGCAAAATCAATTGGTGTGGCAGTGTGGAAAATCCCAACACACCCTTCTACTGCTGGACCAAAACTCTCTGGGTCGCTCAGATCAGCATTGAAAAAATGTAGCTTTTCAGATGCATCTGGTAGATTTGTGAGAAAGCTAACATCCCTTTTGCCTCCTGTTCGTGCCAAAATAGAACAACATACTTATAACCTTGTCTAGTAAATACTCCAGTCATACACATACAAAATTCTGCATCATCATGATCATAGTACTGGTTATGGAGATCTATAATTTTTCCTTTGAAAGGGTTATTTACCTGGATGAGATCTTATGGTGGTGTTAACAGAATATCCATGTTCAAGGAGTGTCTTGATGATCCATGAAGCAATGAACCCTGTGCCTCCTGTGACACAAACTCTACCTTTTCCCTCTTCCATTTCAATACTCTTAATGTGTCTCTGTTAGCTTTTATTTGTTGTGCACTCTTCAATCTCTAATACTTTTCTTGTTCTTGCTCTGTGTATAAGAATAACATACCTAACAATGTCAATAGCCTATTGATATGTCTCATTTCTTTCAGTTTCTGCTTTTGTTGTGACTATCAGATAAAATAGAAAAAGACTGATTATGTATTAATAAAATCATGTCGTCTACATATAATAATTAATTGATAGTGATATATATAAATCATAACGTGTCAATCAATAGTTCGGAAAATATTTTTAATGACATTCAAACTCATAAAAAACCAAAACAAAAAGGCATATTATTTTCTTGGAAGAGTGTATTAGCCGGCTAACATTTTTATTATGTAAAATAACATAATTTTAATCCTGTAAAATTAGTAATTTTTTATATTTTTTTATTCTAATAATAATTTACTTATATTTATGTTTCAGAAATTTAAATTAATATCTTTAATCCGTATAAAACAAGAAAACTTTTGACTATCTTTGTAAAATATTTTCTTCTTGTTTTAATATCTTCAAACTTTAAATTTATTGTTTTTGTCCCTAAAATCCCATGTCTACGTAGATAAATAACATTATCTCAGGAATTCAAGTTAAAAAACAAAGAATACGTTTTCTATTTAGACTTTTTTATTTATGTTTTTTAAGGGATATTTTAGTTTAAACTAATAATATAAAAAAAATCAAACTATTACATTTAAATATAAGGTTAAAATATCTTTTTAGTTCTAATTTTTGTCAAATTTTGTCAAATCAGTCCTAATCTTATTTTTATATTCAAGTTATGATTTTCGTCAATTTTGTTCAATTTGGTCCTTTTTTAGTAACACCATTTAAATCATTGATAGTAACAAACAATGATTGTCACATGTCATTTCGTGATTTTTTTTAAATTTTTAAATTTTAAATTTTAAATTTTTTTAAATGTCCACCCATTGTGTCATATTTTTTTAAATTTCCTTAGAATTTAATTAATGTTTTATATTCAATTTGATCTCTCTCCAAATGAGACTAAATTTACTTTTTGTATTAAAATTCACATTTTTATTAAATATTTTTGTTTAGGGTTACAATTAGTTTAAAATTCTAAGGAAAATTTTTAAAAAATAAAGACTAAATTTTAAATTTTAGATAGTTTTCATCCTTAAAATTTTTATTCTAATTTTAAACTAATTGCAACCCTAAACCAAAAATATTTAATGAAAATGTGAATTTTATCAAAAACATCATTATAACTTTTATATAAAAATTGAATAATTTTAAACAAAACTATGACTAAATTGAACAAAAATAATAAATATAGGAACTAAATTGAATATAAAACATTGAATCTGACACGTGACACGCTGTTGGATTGACATGTGGACATTTAAAAAAAATTTAAAAAATTTTTAAAAAAGAAAAAAAAAATATGAAATGACATGTGTCAGTCACTGTTCATTAGTGTCAATGATTTAAAGGGTGATAGCAAAAAATGACTAAATTGAACAAAATTGACGAAAATTGTGACATTTAAAAATAAAAATAAAATTATGACTGATTTGACAAAATTTGATAAAAGTTGAGACTAAAAATGTATTTTAACCTAATAATTAAGGAGAATACATGAGCACTACTTTTATAATCTAGCAAAACTTTATTAAATCATAAAATAATTTTATTAAAAAAAATAAAAAAAAAACAAATTTTTTATTTTTTTATTGTTAAATAAGTTTTATTATTTATTATAAATAATTATTTGAAATTAAATATAATTAATTATTAAAAGGATTAAATAGTAAAATAATTATTTAAATTATAAACTAATTAAATTTAAATAATGATTGGTAAAATTAAGAATATAATTATTTCAATTTAAAACAATGGTTATTAAAGAAATAAAATTAAAAAAATGTAAAAAAAAAAGATGAATTATGTATAGTCGAGTTGAACAGACTTGACCCGAATTGTATGACAATGGAGTCGACCCAGGTTAAAGGCCCAAACAAGATTGCTCATAGCTGAGTTAGTCTTGGCTAAAGGTCGAGCTAGGTTGGTCTGGGTCGAAGGTTGAGTCGGCCTAGACATAAGGTTTAAATAATTCTACCTTAGTCAAAGATTGAGTCGAGTCAACTCGGGTCATTGGTTCAAATTGGTTGAGGTTGAATCTATTCAAATTGTGTCGAGGTCGAATCGATTCAAGTCAGCCTAGGTCGAAACGGCTAATGTCGAATCGACTCGAGTCAAATTGAACCAAAACTCAAGATGAGTCGTATTGAATTGAAGAGCGAGCTAAGCTAAGTCATACTGAATTGCTTTATCCAAACAAGAAAATTGAAATCTAATATATTTCAATTACTTCATTCAAGTTAATTAGTTAAGAAATGAAGAGAATTCAATTGCAAGGAATTCAACTAATAGGTATTTAAATTTCTTGAAATTGTTGAAATCCCTCATCTAAACACAATGTTAAGGTTTATTATATGACTCATTGTTGAGAATATTTACTTAATATCTTTTTTATTTAAATTAGTTTTTAGAAAATATTTGTAACATCCCATTTAATATTGCAATACTACTAAATAAAACATCACATAAGTGATAATCCATTAGCAAATACAACAAGATATACAACTACACTTTTACAGTCATCCAAAAATCCAAAATTATCATGATAGGATATAAGATTTTTCACATATACAAACTAAAGGAACTAAAAGTTGACAACAAATACTACCAAGTTATTATATATCTATCTATCTATATATACATATATATATATATATATATATATATATATAATATCATATAACTAGAAGTTTTAATGTAAGAACTAGACAATTGCATCAACATCTCCCTCTGGACTACCTGCTTCCTCATTGTTGTCACCGATAAAAGTAAGGGTGGGCAAAAAATCCAATTTTTATGATCCAATCCATTTTTTCTATGATCCAATCAATTTAATATCCATTCTATTAAAAATTCAATCCATTTAAAATCCATTTTATTGGATCTAGATATCAATCTAATATACATTTTATATATTTTATGGATTGAATATCCATTCTCGAAATCTAGATTTTCAAAATGGATAATCCAAAATATCCAATCCAAATTTTCACTTTATATTTTTTTTGTTAGGTTAGGCTAAAGGATGAGATGGACTAGCCCAAATTTAGTCGTATTTGATTGAGTTGGCGTGACCTTGTACAAAATTTGGCCGAATTAGGCCAAATTTTGTCAAGTCAGTCCCGATCGAGATTTGACCCACTTGGTCTTGGACAAAATTTGGAAGTATTCGACCAAATCTGTTAAATTCTTTGGTGTCAGCCCTATGGACACAAATTTGGATCCACATCCATTATTTAGATCCAAAATGGATGTGGATTAGATTTTCGATAGGGCTGACACCATAGAATTTGACAGATTTTTTGTCAAGGCCAACGAGGCCAAATTTCAGCATGGGATGAACTTAGATGACTTTCGAACGAATTTCGGTCAGGAACAACGTAACCAAATTTGGGCTAAGGTCGACTCGACAAAATTTTAGTCGAGATCGACTTGACTGGATTCGACTAAATTTCGGCTAGGGCCGATTTTGTCTAATACGACCAAATTTTGGCCAGAGTCGACTTGGCCAAATATGGCCACATTTGGGTCAGGTTGACTCCACTAAGTTCCTCGGTCGGGACCGACTTGACTGAACATGGCCAATTTTCGATCACAACCGACTAAGTTGAATATAGTCAAATTTCGTTCGAGACTTAGTTGACCAAATATGGCTAAATTTGGGCAAGTGCCGACTTGACCAAATTTTGGTCATGACCAACTTGACTGAATTTGGCCAAATTTAGGTTAGGACTGACTCGCCTAAATATGACCAAATTTCGGTCGCGATCAACTCTGTCGAATACGACCAAATTCAGGCCAGGACCAACTCGGTCAAATTTTGGTCAAGGCCAACACGGCCAAATTTTGACCAGAGCTGACTCGACTGAATTTGGCCGAATTTCGATCGTGGCCGACTCGGTTGAATACGGCCAAATTTCGATCGTGACTGACTCATTTAAATACGGCCAAATTTCACCCTAGATCGTCTCAGCCAAATACGATTGGTCAGGGCCGACTTGGCCAAATCTCAATCGGGGCCAACTCGATTGAATTCGACCAAATTTTGACTGGAGCCAACTAGGTTGAATACAACCAAATTTTGGTCGCGGTTGTCTCGGTCGAATACAATCAAATTTTATCTAGGTCGACTCAAGCCAATGCAGTTAAATTTGAGTCGGGGTGAACTCAACCAAATACTTCCAAATTTTGTCCAGGACCAGCTGGGCCAAATTTCGATCGATACCGACTTGACAGAATTCGGTCAAATTTTGTATAGGGTCACACCAACTCAATCAAATATGACTAAATTTGGACTAGTCGATCTCAACTTTTAGCCTAACCTAACAAAAAATATCAACTGAAAATTTGGATTGGATATTTTGGATTATCCATTTTGAAAATCTAGATTTAGAGAATGAATTTCCAATTCATAAAATATATAAAATATATATCAGATTGATATCCATATCCAATAAAATGGATTTTAAATGGATTGATTTTTTAATAAAATAGATATTAAATGGATTAGATCATAGAACAAATAGATTGGATTATAAAAAATGGATTTTTTGCTCACCCTTGATTAGAATTTTGTGACACATTTTTTCGCATATTGAATGTCAGAACAAAAAACCAATAAAAAAATATTGTCTGCCAACATCTAAACATTTTTCTAAAATTATCCATGTAATGATAACAGACATCTGCAAAAGCTTCAAATTATTGTTGTTGCATAAGGTTAACTTTCCTATTTTCGGTAAAATAATGTCCTTTCTCTTCTTTCGATCAATAATTGAAGAAGGATAAACAACAAAGAAGAACCTTAGCTATACTACAACCAATAAATCAAAGCACCATTATTTTATGAAAGAATCGAGTATTTTAGTGATACAATGTGAGACGTGCGACGTGAAACGTGAAACATGCTACGTGGGACGTGGAAGGTGAGACGTGGGCGTGATACGTGGGACGTGGACAAGCGACGTGAGACATGAGATGTAGAACGTGAGACGTGGGACGTAGGACGTGAGATGTAGGACGAATGTTGAACGTAAGACGTGGGACGTGGGACGTGAGAACTGAAATGTGAGACGTAAGACATGAGACGTGAAACATAGGACGTGAGACGTAGGACGAACGTTGGACGTAAGATGTGGGACGTGAGAACTGAAATGTGAGACGTAAGACATGAGACGTGAGACGTGAGACGACAGACGTGAGATGTAAGATGTGAGACGTGAGACGTGAGATGTGAGACGTGAGACGTGAGATGTGGGACGTGGGACGTGAGACGTGGGACGTGGGACGTGGGACGTGAGATGTGAAACGTGGGACGTGAGAGGTGAGACGTGGGAAGTGGGACGTAGGACGTAGGACGTGGGACGTGGGACGTGAGACGTGAGACGTGAGACGTTGAACGTGAGACGTGAGACGTAAGACGTGGGTCATGGGACATAGGACGTTAAATGTGGGACGAGAGACGTAGGAAGTGCAACGTGAGACGTGTAACGAGAGACGTGAGACGTGGAACGTGAGACGTTGGACGTGAGAAGTTGGACGTGAGAGGTGGAACGTGAGACGTGAGACGTGTGACGTGAGAGGTGGGACGTGGGACGTGGGACGTGGGACGTGAGACGTGAGATGTGAGATGTGAGACGTGGAACGTGAGACGACGTGAGACGTGAGACGTGGAACTAGAGATGAAAAATAAACTCATTCCCGTGGGTATTGTCCGAACCCGTCCCCGTTTTGATAGGGAATCCTCGCATTGACTGAGTATGGGTATGGGTATGGAAAATCCCCGATTTTTTCAATTGGGTATAGGTATGGGGATGGGGATATAAATATCCCCGCCATATCTCTATCCTCGTTTAAATTATTAAAATATTCACAATTAATTAACCATATATATATATATACTTTCCATTTTTTATTTCTTTTAATTATTTGGTTTGTTATGAAACTCATTCGCATCTCCAATATATTTTTTATCTTATCATAACCTTTATGTAATTATGTTAAAATGATGTATGTCAATAAAAAAAATTATATTTCTAACATTTGAATATTTCTATTTTTTTTAATATTTTTATTTATTGTATATTTTTCTTTCACATGAGAATGTTTAATACTCTCAATTTAAGTGTTTAATATCATAAACATTTTATTTACTAGGTAATATAAAAAAAAATTACTTATTATTATTATTATTAGTTTTTGTTTCATTTGAAGAACTTTTTTGTTTCGCTAAAACAATTTTTGTTATTTCCCAAACATTGAGTATATATGTTGATATTTGAATATCTTTCTTAGATCTCTAAGATATTTTTCATCTTATCATACCCTTAATTATACATTTGTTTTTCTTTGTACAATTTCTCTCAGTAGTCTCCAAATTGTTTATAAGACACACATTTGTTAATTTTTTAATATTTTTATTTTTTATTTATTTTCATCATGTAAAATATTATTTTGATATATTTTATCTAATTACTTTTTAGGTTTAATTATACCTTTGGTCCCCATTTTCATAGCAAAATCTCAATTTGGTCCCTCTATTTGTTTTTGTCTCAATTTGGTCCCTTCTGTTAGTGGTACAATAACACAGTTAAAGGGGGTGCCACGTGTCGGTTTCTGAAATTTTTTTTATTCTTTATTTATTTTTTTGAATGTTTTTTAAAAAATAAAAAATTATCCACGTGTCAAGCTGTCGTGTCGTCGTGCCACATGGTAGTGACAAAGTGATGTGACAGTGACAATGACACATGTCACTTATATAACAGGTGTCATTTCCACTTTCTCAATTTGGTCCCTTTATTTTAATTTTTGTCTCAATTTAGTTCCATTTTTGTAAAAATTGAGCAACTTTGTCCCTCCCCAAATTGAAATCAAATTTAATTTCTATATAAATGTACATAAATATTTCTATCAAAATTAATATTTCAAGTAAATATTTTTAACGAAATTAAGTTTATTTAATTAATATTTTACATTGAACTTTACTTAAAATTGTTTTAAAGATGTTAATAGATAATAATGTTAATAAAAAAAATCATAAATTATATTGATATTTTATTACATCATACTTTAATATTATTTTTTTATTTGAATTTATATTTCAAATAATTGTATATTTTTAAAATGTGTAAAGTTCAATAATTTGTACACAAATGTTTGAATTGATGTAAAAATAACAATTATAAAAATTTTAAAAATAATTTTAACTAATTCATGTAACAATAAAAAACATATAAATTTAAAATTTGAAAACAATTTTAAGTAAAATTGAATGTGAAACACAAATTTAAATAAACTTAGTTATATTAAAAATATATAATAAAAATATCAATTTGAATAAAAATATCAAATTTAATAAAAATATTTGTATAACAATTATATAAAAATTAATTTTTGTTTCAATGTGGAGAGAGAAAAAATTGGACTATTTTTACAAAAATAGAAACTAAATTAAGACAAAAATTAGAATACAAAGACCAAATTGAGACTGAGAAAATGACACCTGACATAATATTGACATGTGGAATTATCACTGCCACATCACTATGTCACTGCCACGTGGCACGACGATCGTTTGACACGTGACAATTTAAAAAAAATTTCAAATAAATAAATAAATAAATAATTCAAAAATTTTCAAAAAAAAATTTCAAAAAATCTAAGAACTGACGTGTGACACCTCAATTAACGCTGTTATTGTACCAGTAACAGAAAGGACTAAATTGAGATCAAATTTCCTAAAACAGGGACTAAAATGAGATAAAAAAAATAGAGGGACCAAATTGAGATTTTGTAATAAAAATGGGGACCAAAGGCATAACTAGACCTATTTTTTATTTGCTAACTGATTACAATTATACTTTAAGTTTTTCACTACAATTGTATAAATAATTTTTGTTTACTACAATATAAAAATTTAATGTAATTGCTATGAATATTTTTTTAATCACCATCTAACAAATATTGGAGTTCAAAAGATACAAGATCTATGTTAAAATTTTATTATGCTTATTAATGTTTATTATTTATTCTTTGCGTCATTTTGATCAAGTGATGTATTATAACTTTTATTAGTGTATAAAAAAGTGATTCATTATAATTTAAGAAATTGAAGTAAACAAACATTTAAAATAAAATATATTTTAATTTGAATTTTTTTTTCTTTTTATATTTTTTTTAAAAACTATTTTTAAATTTTATCAACTAGGTTTCATTAATGTTTGCAAATTTAATAAATGTTTTGGTTCTCATGAAATTTTATTTGGTATTCTAATATAAAATATAAACAATTATAATTTATTTCAAAGTATTTGATATCGAAGAAACAACTATCCTCCTAATATTGAATATTTGATAATATTATGTTTCCTTTACCGTAATTTTTTATTATTTTATAAAAATTATTCAAAATTAATATTAAAGTAGTAAGAAAACGGGTATGGGTATGGGTACGAGATTATACCTGTTACCCGGAGGGGATGAGACAAAAGTTTGATACCCATTGAGTTTGGGTATGGGGATGTGGATGAATTTTTTTTATGGGGATGGGTATAGGATAGCGAAACCTGTCCCCGCCCCGTCCCGTTGCCATCTCTACGTGGAACGTGAGACGTGAGACGTGGAACGTTGGACGTGAGACGTAAGACGTAAGACGTGGGTCATGGGACATGGGACATGAGACGTTAGACGTGGGACGAGGAACGTGGGAAGTGCGACGTGAGACATGAAACGAGAAACGAGAGACGTGGAACGTAAGACGTTGGACGTGAGAGGTGGGACGTGAAACGTGACAGGTGGGGCGTGGGACGTGGGACATTGAACATTGGACGTGGGACATAAGACATGAGACGTAAGACGTGGGTCATGGGACATGGGACGTTAGACGTGGAATGAAGGACGTGAGAAGTGCGACGTGAGACGTGAAACGAGAGACGAGAGACGTGAGACGTGAAACGTGAGACGTTGGACGTGAGAAGTGAGACGTGAGAGGTAGGACGTGAGACATGTGACGTGAGACGTCGGGTGTGGGACGTGGGACGTGAGACGTGAGACGTGAGACGTAGAACGTGGGACGTGAGATGTGAGACGTGGGACGTGGAACGTGAAAAGTGAGAGGTGAGAAATGAGAGGTAGGGCGTGGAACGTGGGACCTGAGACGTGAGACGTGGGACGAGGGACGTGAGATGTGAGACGTAGGACGTGGGACGTGGGACGTGACACGTGGAAGTGGGACGTGGTATGTGACACGTGGAAGTGGGACGTGGTACGTGACACGTGGAAGTGGGACGTGGGATGTGGGACGTAAGACGTGAGACGTGAGACGTGGGATGTAAGACGTGAGAGACGTGAGACATGAGAGACATGCGACATGCGACATGAGACGTGAGACGTGAGACGTGCGACGTGCGACGTGCGACATGCGACGTACGACGTGTTGTTGGTATCGCGCAGCGAAATGTTTAAGCGTTTGGACAAAAACCAAGAGGGGGTGAATTGGTTTTAAGTAATAAAATTAATACTTTAAAATTTTTCCAAAATTTATTGATTAAATCAAATATTAATTTCTTTAAACACAATAACATATGAGATAAAGAGATAGAGAAGAAAATTGAACACAAGTATTTATACTGGTTCGGATCAAAAGACCCTACGTCTAGTTTTTAATCTCTAAAAACCGAGATTAACTAAATCACTAACAAATAACAGATTACAATCAGATAGTAAAAGAGTAAGGAAAGAAAACACTTCTCTTGAACACACAAGAGATGAACACCTTTCTCTGAATCACACAAAGAACCTTGACCTTAGCTTTCCTAGCAGCAGCAACACTCAATCTCCTAGAACACCTCTTAGGAAAAGTTATCGCTCTACCCACACTAGGTTTTTCAAAGCTTCTATTGAGAACACTCAGAGAACTCTCTTGCAGTCACAACACTAGCACTCTAGCTTCTCAAAAAGGTAAGTGAGAAGTAACTCTGATGTTCCTTAAATAGGGGTTCCAGAAATTAGGTCAAAAAGCTGAACAGTCGCGTCCAACTGACCAGGATAATCGATTATATAATCAATTATTTCAGTGTGTTTTATGGGAAACAAATTTTTGAACAGATAATCAATTATCAGAGGTGATAATCGATTATTCCAGTGCTTTCTTGAAAAAATTGGTTCAGCTCAGGATAATCGATTATCCTAAGTGGTAATCGATTATCACTTTGATTTTTCGAGAAATACCAGAATTTTCTTGTGCAATATTGATTCTAACTATTCTAATTACACTTTACAAGATAGCTTTAAACACAACAACACATGTTCTTCAAATTGACTTCCAGATGGCTTTCAGGCTTCTTTTATCATCATCAAAATCTTGCTTCAGCATTTAGACTTGTATTGCTTTCGCCAACACGTGCGACGTGAGACGTCCGTAAACACTAAACCTTGAAATTTATATTCATAAACTTTAAAGCTTACAATTTAATGGAAAATTTTAGAAGTTTAATAGAAGAATTGTTAATGTATTTATAAATTTGTACTAACAAATTTAAATTATACTCTTGTAAAGAATGTATTAATAAAAAGAGATTAAATACATATAAAATTGAGAGAATAAAAATATGAGGGTAAAAGTAATAATTAATGTTTATTTAACACATAAAAATAAAAATTATGAGGATAACAACAATAATTTATATTTATTGAACTCTTAAATGAGCGGAAGGAAGCAAAGGATGATCTGAAAAGTTAAACTAAGGATGGGCAAAAAATCTAATTTTCATGATCCAATCCATTTTTGCTATGATCCAATCCATTTAATATTAAGGAATAAAATCAACCGCTCATAGTTCAAAACACCCATTATGCATAATAACAATGGTACCCATAACATAGATTCAACATGCAAACAACAAATTTGGTAGAAAATCATCATGCAATTTGTAAAAACCTAGCTTCCTTCACCTTCAAAGATAGACTCGAACTTTAAGAACCCCAATGCAGCTTCGAACTCGCGAAAGTTCAACCTCGACTTGAGACAACGAAAAACAATATGATCTTGCCCACACAACCACCAATTAGAGATACAAGATGGAAACAAAAAAGACATATGTAAACAAGGAAGACTTGCATAGAAGAAACGAAGGTGAGAAAAAGTGACTTACCCTAAAAAAGAAACTGATCGGTAGGAATCGAAGACCTTATCGTGAGAAACGATCCTACACTTTCAATTATACAAACAAACAGAGAGTGAAGAATGAGAATGGAGGTTCAAATATGAGATAGAGGAGATGAAATTGAGAGGAAGGAAGAAAGGGATTTGTGCTTATTGGGGTTATTTAGGAAAAATATACTTTACAGAATGTATGGTTTAGAGTTTTTTTTTTTTAAAAAAAGATTTACAATATTTATGCTTTTAAAAATATATTTCAATTTTAAAAACTAGTTATTATTTTAGAATTAGAGAGTCAAGATTCAATGAGATATTGTAAATATTTTATATTTTATATTTTGTTACATTTGTTTTATATATATATATATATATATATAAATAAAGAGAAAAAAGTATATCAATAAAATAAAATAAAAAATTCCTCCATATAACATGTCTTATATCTATCATATATCTCCTATCTCTTATATTTTCATAACCCATCCCTACAAATTTTCAACACCTATAATATATTATTTCATAGTGTAATTATATCTTTATATTTTATATTATAATTGTATAATTCTTAAAATTTTGTAACTCCTCATCTAATTAAATTAGTATTAAACTTTTCATATCAATATAATATGCGAATATTTAATGTAATGAATTAGTAACAAATGTAATTAAATTGATCCTTTTAAAGCTATTTACAATTTTGTTATGATTTATTTAAAATATATTAATACTTATAAAAAATATTATAGTAAATGTATACTATTTTCTTAACTATGAAGTTATTATGTAATTTATTTATAAATATAAGATAATATTAAAATTATATACATGGGTAAAATAATAATTACAAAAAGTTATATATATATATATATATATATATATATATATATATTAATATTATAAAATAAA
>Ga0214544_1006759_pt1 | contig 20844 bp, 9 predicted proteins | sample CNSS3metaG_FD_160074 | JGI IMG/M metagenome (GOLD analysis project Ga0214544, IMG submission 160074) | Root nodule microbial communities from cowpea collected in UCLA plant growth center, Los Angeles, California, USA - CNSS3 | ecosystem: Host-associated > Plants > Roots > Nodule | place: USA...
TTTTTTTTGGATGATTGAATATTTTTGTACTTTGGTGTAATTATATTATGTTGGTAATAAAATAATTTAGTCTATTAATTTCTTTTTTTTATAGTAATATAATTTTTTATATATTTTAAATTATCATCAAAAATAAATTATATTAAATTATGAAAGTATGGTGGAAAATAATAAATAATTAAATATTAAAATTATGACATTTGATAATGACGTAATTTATCTGGTGACAATTAAAAAAGTCATAATATAATAATAATAGTGTCAGTTTAAAGTGTCGTTTTTCACATTATATTTTTCATCCAGTAAAATATTACGTCAGCTTTAACTGACGCTTTTTGCCTCTTTAAACAGTCACTTTATACATTGTATAAAATAACGGTTGTTGCGGCGGTTCATCTATAACCGTCGTATTATACTTTGTGACGGCAAGAATTACGACATTTCAAGAAACCGTCGCTCAAGTAAATAACGACAGTTAAAAATGACGTAAATTACAAAAATAAACGTCGGTATTTACTTGTTTTTTTATAATATATATATATATATATATATATATATATATATATATATATTATATGAAATAAAAAAATATAATATATAAAACACTACTAAAGATAAATATATAAAATAAATGGATTAAAACAATAAAACTTGGTTCTGATTGTTAAGAAGATAAACTCGATGGTAGACATGTAGTATCTTGAAGTCTTAAGTCTCAACTTTTTAATAAACTTGCAAAGTTGTTTGTTTTAAGATTAATCATTAATAAAAATAATTATAAAAATATTGTTTTTCTAAACTCGATAGTAAGTCTTTTTTTTTCCTATACTTGAATTATCTTTCTACAAAAAAAAAATCAACTTTGAATTATGTTCTAATTAATCTATTATTCACCAAAAGATTAAACCATAATCTAATTAATAGTTTTGTAAAAAAAATTCAGTTTCTCCTAAAATATATATGCAAAAAAAAACTCTCAACCTATAAATATAAAAGTACCGACAAACAAATCTAAGCAAAATAAGCACATTTCTAATTCTAATACAAATCCAAAACAGAATAAAAATAACAACAACACAAATAGAAAAAAAAAACATACAAATTGCCAGTATTTTTGTTTTTTTTAAGTATTTTTTATGATATTGTTGCCCCAAGCTATGGGCACATGCGAACAAGAACAACATCCATGTGACGCTATATGATATGAAAGTTCAGTATAAGGCAATTAGATATGGCAAATAAACTCGTTTCCGTGGATATTGCCCGAACTCGTCCCTGTTTTGATGGGGAATTCCTGCATTGACTGGGTATGGGTATGGATATAGGGAATCCTCGATTTTTCAATTGGGTATGGAGATGGGGATGGAGATGGGAATGTCAATATCCTGCCATAATACCTGTCCCCGTCATATCTCCATCCTCGTTTAAATTATTAAAATATTCACAATTAATTAAGTAATATATATATATATATATATATATATATATATATATATATATACTTTCTATTCTTTATTTCTTTTAATTATTTTGTTTGTTATGAAACCCATTCCCATATCCAATATATTTTTTATCTTATCATAACTTTTATGTAATTATGTTAAAATGATGTATGTTAATTAAAAAAAAAAATATTTCTAACATTTGAATATTTCTATTATTTTTTAATATTTTTATTTCATGTATATTTTCCTTTCACATGAGAATGTTTAATACTCTCAATTTAAGTGTTTAATAACATAAATATTTCATTTACTAGGTAATATAAAAAAACAATTTTTTACTTATTATTATTAATTTTTGTTTCATTTGAAGAACTCTTTTGTTTCGCTAAGACAATTTTTTTTATTTCTTAACCATTGAGTATATATGTTGATATTTAAAAAGTTTTCTTAGATCTCTAAAATATGTTTCATCTTATCATACCCTTAATTATACATTTGTTTTCCTTTGTATGATTTCTTTCAATACTCTCCAAATTGTTTATAAGACACACATTTGTTAATTTTTTAATATTTTTATTTTTTGTTTATTTTTATTGTGTAGAATACTATTTCGATATATTTTATCTATTTATTTTTTATTTTCTAACTCATCACAATCATACTTTAATTTTTTCACTATAATTGTTTAAATAATTTTTAGTTGCTACAATATAAAAATTTAATTAGTTGCCATGAATATTTTTTTATTACTATCCAACATATATTGGAGTTCAAAAGATACAAGATCTATGTTAAAATTTTATTATTATGTTTATTATTTGTTCTTTGCATCATTTTGATCAAATAATGTATTATAACTTTTCTTAGTGTATAAAAAAGAGATCTGTTATAATTTAAAAAATTGAAGTAAACAAACATTTAAAATATATTTTAATTTGAATATTTTTTCCTTTTATATTTTTTTAAAAATATTTTTAAATTTTATCAACTAGGTTTCATTAATGTTTGCAAATTTAATAAATGTTTTGGTTCTCATGAAATTTTATTTAATATTCTAATCTAAAATGTAAACAATTATAATTTATTTCAAAGTATTTGATATTGAAGAAACAATCATCCTTCTAATATTGAATATTTGATAATATTATGGTTTACTTTACCGTAGTTTTTTATTATTTTATAAAAATTAATTAAAATTAATATTAAAGTAGTAAAAAAAAATGGGTACGAGTATGGGTATGAGATTATACCTGTTACCCGGTGGGGATGGGGATGGGGATGAGACAAAAGTTTGATACTCGTTAGGTTTAGGTATGAGGATGAGGATGAATTTTTTTTACGGGGATGAGTATGGGATAACGAAACCTGTCTCCGCCCTGCCCCGTTGTCATCCCTGAAGGCAATGACAACTTTTTTTTCCTTTTTTTATCCTAAAATAGTCCATACTTCAACTGATGGAAAAAACAACAACACAAAAAATATATTAGAAAATATAGCAAATATAATTTCCTTTAATTTGCAAGAATCTACGAGGAACAACTATCAAAGAACAACAATAATAAATCACAACAATCATAAATAAAGACACAAAAAGATTTTAATGTAAAAAACTCCTCAAATCAAGAGTAAAAATCATGAGTCGTCCAGACTAAAGAAATAACTCCATTATGATCAACAAGAGTACAAATGAGTCTTAATCAATTGCATAAATATGTGCTAACACCCAACCAAATAGTAAAGCAACAAAGCTTACAAATAGAGAAGAACAAAGAGAAGAAAAACTATAAAATCATTGTTGTAATGCAAAATTAATTTCTCTCAACTCAGACCTATTATCGACAATTTGATCAATCGGAATGGAGAACAATGTATTTCGAACCTGTTGTAAAATTTTCAGCACGATCCAACGGTTAACGAATCCTCAATACCTAATTTACGGTGAAAGCTTAGTAAAAAATATGAACAATTTTTTTCCTTTATCTCTCACTCTCAATGTGCTAGAGTTTTGAGTGAATTTTGACTCTTCTTTTTTGTCTCTCTTTTTATTTTCCAGTCCCCTCCACTAGGTTAAATCTCTCGTTTTATTTTCTAATCCCCCTCGACTGGGTTAAGTATCTCTTTTTATTTTCTAATCCCCTCCACTTAGTGAGCCCGATACCACCAACCAATCAAGACTATTGAATAAAAAGGGTTAAATTATGGAGCATTTTCTTGCACGAAAGTTAAAGTCTACCTGTTGAGGGTGAATTTCATTATTTAAGGAGAATAAGTGACGACTTTCAAGTGTTAAAACATAAAAAACGATGTGTCCACAATCGCACCCATTATATAATATACAACCACTTTATAGTCGTAGTATATTTTATTTTATTTTATTTTAAAAGACAATAGTTGATCTTAATTTAATATTATAGTATTGAAAAGAGATTATAGTTTAGTTATTTAGGAAAAAAAAATATTTAAATATGATTTTTCTAGAATCACGGTTTTTGAAGAGTTAGTTATTCATTATAGGAAATATTTTTTTTAAATATATTAAATCTTAAACTTCAATATATTTTAATCCTCAAATTTTAAGAAATTAAAAATCATATTTTAATTACAATTCCAATATGTTTCAATTCACATTCTTAAAGTTGAGGTTAATAATTAAAGTATGGTACATAATAAAAAAATAACACATTTTGAAACGTACTTTTCTAATAGTATTGTTTAAAAAATGTTGATCTATTTTAATACATTTTTTTAAATCTTCCCACAGGTAAAAGTTCTTGTTATTTTAACCCTATTCGGTATATATATATAACAATGATATGTTAAAAACCAAATTTTGACAACTTTTTCTTACAACTTGAGGTGTCATCTTTTAATTGGTTTAGAAATATTAAAAAATGAAAAAATGAAGAATGAAAGACCATTTAAAAGATGACACATCAAGTTGTAAGAGAAAGTTATAAAAATTTAATTGTTAAAATCATTTTCCTTTAATTGAACCAGCGTAAACACATGCACGATAGTGCCTGTGTATGCATTTTTTAAATATGCGTGATATCATAGTAGTATGTGATAATATTGTAATGTTATTAAGTAGTTAATATATAAACTAAAATGATATTTATTAAAAATAAAGTAAAATATATCAGAACAAATGAAAGAATAACCATTGATAAATAAAGAAGAAGAGAAGAAGCAGAGATAGTCGATTTTATAAAAAACTTGTAAAAGTAACGATCAATTTTAAAAAATTTAAAAAATTATTATATTTAAAGGGTAAAATTGGTATTTTAAAATGTGGACACAAAGGAGAATCATCTTTATATTATTACTAGCTTAAACACAGGAACTATCATGCCTTTGTGTACGCATTTTTTGTATTATATTAATAATTAATGATATTATAATGTTATTAAGTTAATAAACAAAATAAAAGTATATTTATAAAAAATAAAGTGAAATGTATGGAGAAAATATGAAAAAAATAACTGTTGATGAATAGTAGAAGAAAAAAGAAGAAGAAGATAAGTAAATAGTTTTACAAAAACGTGTAAAATGTTTAAAAATTTAATAAATAATTAAATTGTAAAGGGTAAAATTGAAATTATAAAATATGGAAAAAAAGAGAGAATATATATATATATATATATATATATATATATATATATATAGTTATATAGTTATAGATTATTTGATATCCAATTTCGTGAATAAGTTATTCCGGTTAGAATGGGTTATGTAAGGAAACATCCTCATCCACATGTCTCCTTATCATCAATTCTTTCAACTCACCCGTTCATCTGTTTTTATTATCATCAATTTGGATCAAGAAAAAAATTTCTCCAGCAACGATAAGGCAATTGAATGCACTCAACCAGATGATTCTAAAAGTGATACTTTGAATTATAATTCTATTCAATTTCGTTTTGTCAGTTTCTGTATTCATGATCTGCCATGAAGCCGACGCCATAGCCCCATAATCAGACACACCAACGAAAAAATCTTCAACAACATGGACCACGAAAACCCTCTCTCGAACTACACAGTATCACTTACCTTCTCATTCTTCTGCCTTTTGTTATTTCTCTTCATCCTATCGTCCATTTCTAGAAACCTCAAAAACCATAGTGCAGCAACAAGAAAAGCACCGCCAGAAGCAAGTGGCGCATGGCCTTTGATTGGTCACCTCCACCTCTTAGGGGGATCGGAACCGCCACACGTTACGCTGGGCCACATGGCGGACAAATACGGCCCCATCTTCTCCTTGCGTCTGGGAGCTCACAAAACGCTGGTTGTTAGCGATTGGAAAATGGCCAAAGAGTGTTTTACCGTCAACGACAGAGCGTTCGCTAACCGTCCAAAATCCATGACCTTTGAAGTGTTGGGCTACAACTCCTCCCTCATTGCGTTCATCCCTTACGGTTCTTACTGGCGCCAGGTACGGAAAATCGCCACACTGGAGCTCCTCTCTTCTCGCCGCATAGAGACGCTGAAGCACGTGATGGAAGCCGAAGTGAAAGCATCTATGAGAGAGACTTATAAATTGTGGTTGAAGGAGAAAAACGGCTGTTCCGAAATGAAGAAGTGGTTTGGGAACATAGCGTTGAACATTATGTTCCGAACGGTGGTAGGAAAACGTTTTGTTAGTGACGGCGATGTGAGTGAAGAGAACGAAAGGCTCCGAATGGCATTCAGGGAGTTTTTGGATCTCGGCGGTTCATTTGCTATCTCCGACTGTCTGCCTTATTTGAGATGGTTGGATTTGGACGGTAAAGAGAAGAAAATGAAGAGAACGGCGAAAGAGATAGATGGGTTTGTTCAGATTTGGCTTGAAGAACACAAACGCAACAGGGATTGTGGTTCAGGCGAACGGAAACATAGCCATGACCTGATGGACGTGCTTCTTGGACTTGTTGAAGAGGGTGAAGACTTTGATGGTCACGACTTAGACACCACAATCAAAGCTATGTGTCTGGTACGTGTCAACTTTGAGTTTGTTACTACCTCTCCTCTTTATTTGTCAAAAGAAAAATTATAATCAATCTTTGATTCTAACAGAATAGGATGTTTGTTTTGTTTTCCGTTATCCAACATAATACAACATATTTAGATTATTTAAAAATTAATAACAACTATGATAAAAAATAAAATAAAATATGTTCTTAAAATTTTAAATGATTTTTTTTTTTTATTAAAGTTATGAACACTTTCTTACGTTTTTCATTATTGATAGATAAATGTAAAAGGTTATTTCACTTTTGTATTTTGTAGGCTTTAATTTTGGCAGGTTCAGATACCACAACAGGAACATTGGCATGGGCTCTCTCTTTACTTCTCAATAATCGTGAAATTCTAAAAAAAGTCATTCATGAAATAGATACAGAAATTGGGAGTAAAAAAATGATAGATGTATCAGATTTGAAGAAATTGAAGTATCTTGAATCTATCATCAAGGAAACACTACGTTTATACCCAGCTGCACCGCTTAGTGTACCACACGAGTCCATGGAAGATTGCATAGTGGGTGGATACGATGTAGCATCTGGCACACGTCTTTTGACTAATCTTTCAAAAATTCATAGGGATCCATCTTTATATCCAAACCCCCTTGAATTTTGTCCGGAAAGATTCTTAACAAGTGAGAAGGAGGTGGATGTGAGGGGTCAACATTTTGAGTTGATTCCATTTGGAGCAGGTAGAAGAATGTGTCCTGGGACATCTTTCGGTCTCCAAGTGATGCAACTCACACTTGCTACCTTATTGCATGGGTTTGATATTGCAACCAATGACGGTGGAGCTGTTGATATGGTTGAACAGATTGGCTTTACCAATATCAGAGCATCTCCCCTACAAGTCATTCTTACTCCGCGTCTATCTTCTCATTTTTATGATCAACTCTAAACGCTAAATGATGTTCGAGAGTCATAGAATATAGCATGTCATGTATGAATAATTAGCTTCAGAAGCATATCGGGTTGTGAAAGGAGTTAATTTTAATCATACAAAATAAGTGTACACAATCTCTATTCATAAAAATTCATATGTAAAGTAGGTGTCCTAAAGTTCTTAATTGGGAGATGTACTCTTTTGTCATTAAAGCATTAGACTTACTCTAACTTACATAAATAATTAACATAATTTTCAATTCAAAACTTAATAGTGTGTTTGCTTTGAGAGATTTACCGTTTTAGAAGATGTATAAGGATTGATGAACCTTGTTTGCTACTAAGGATTATAGCTAATTTGTATAGATGAATTTGAGAGAAAATTAAATATTTTTATCCTTACTTGAATGAAAATATTAGAAGAGTAAGATAGTTTAATAAATACGCATTTATTTAAATACTCATTAGCTTCTTCTTTTTTTCATTCTAACTTAACAAATATGTTTTTACTTGATAAAAATAATAATAATAATAACATTGACAATATAATAATAATGATTAAGTTGTCAACTATACATACAACTTCATTTTTTTATATAAAAAAAAATTACTTCTCTTATTAATTTAAATAACATGTCATTACTTATAGGATGACAATGCGGGCCGGTCTGGCCTGTTTAAGCCCGGTCCGCATAAGGCTTGCACATCGCGGGCTTGTCTACCCCGCCCGCACAAATTATGCAGGTTGCAATCACTATTTCATCCCGCACATCACTTGACCCGGAGGCCTGCGGACTAGTCTACTTTATATATACATATATATATATATTATTATTATTTTTTTAAATTCTTATGATAAAACTTTTAATGTTTAAAATTGGAAAACTTTAAGAAATTCACAAAATTAAGTAAAGACTTTGGGAAGTTAGATGATAAATTGATAATTCAACATTTTCATCATATTCATATTATGATATACCCAATGTATTCTTTAAATTTTAGCATATTTTAAAAACATAATACTTGTCTTTTCCAATTATACAAGAGTTTGGAACATTAATGTAAAAGTTCATAAAAAAAGTAACTAATATACACAAGTGCAATTTTTTTTATAGGGATTTGTGGGCCGACCGCACGAGTTGCAAGTTTATGTAAATTGGACTACTTTGAACCTACAAATACATTATCCTAACCCGTCCCGTATTTTTTTTACGAGCCTGTAGACCAATCCGACGAGCCAGACCTATATTATGATCCCTACTCAGTAAAGTCTTCATTGCCATGAATCATTTCTTTCCGTGTTTATCGAATTTGTATTCTAGTGATACAACTTTTTGTTTTTAAGTTGTACGAGACTGGTATGATTTGTCCATATCAATATTTTTTTTAATTGTTTATTTTTTTTTATTAAAAATGTGTATTACACCATGTAAAAAAAAAAAAAACTGATAATTTTTAATTAATAAATTTGTGAAATTAATTCAATAACTCATCACTCCACTTCCATAATTATATTTACCTTACTTATACCAAAACAAGAAAACAAGAACATCCTTTCCCATCATATCCCGGATAATCCACCATAGAAAAGAAGAACATCCTCCATCACCATGGACATGGAAAATCTATTCTCCCTGTCAACAGGGTTATTTACCATCTTCTTCGGCCTCCTCTCACTTCTGTTTCTTCGTTCATCCATGTTGAGAAGGCGCAGAACCGGCACAGGTGAAACTAGAGAAGCACCACCAGAAGTAAGTGGTGCCTGGCCATTGATTGGGCATCTTCACCTTCTAAGTGGGTCAAAAGCACCTCACATCACGTTGGGAAACATGGCAGACAAATATGGCCCCATCTTCACCTTGCGCCTTGGTGTTCACAGAAACCTTATTGTGAGCAATTGCGAAATGGCAAAACAGTGTTTTACCGTCAACGACAAAGCGTTTGCTAATCGTCCTAAAACTTTAGCCTTTGAAGTGTTGGGCTACAACTTTGCCATGGTGGGTTTCAGCCCCTACGGTTCTTATTGGCGTCACATACGTAAGATTCTCACGCAGGAGCTCCTCTCCACGCAAAGGGTCGACGAGCTGAACCACGTGATGGAATCAGAGGTGAAGGTAACGATGAAAGAGAATTACGATATTTGGCAGAAGAGGAAAAGTAATGGTTCCGAAAAAGCAACAACTGAGATGAAGAAATGGTTTGCGGACATAGCGTTAAACATCGTGTTCAGAGCGATGTTAGGAAAACGTTTTGTTGGTGAAAATGATAGTGAGAACGAACGGATCCGAAAGATACTGAATGACTACATTCATCTGGCTGGGTCATTCACTGTGTCTGATGCACTGCCATATTTGAGATGGTTGGATTTGGATGGAGAAGAAAAGAAAATGAAGAAGACGATTAAAGAGTTAGATGGGTTGGCTCAAGTTTGGCTGGAACAACACAAACGCAACAGGAAAAGTGATTCCGGTAACGAAGATTAGGACGCGCTTCTTGGGCTTGTTGAGGACGGTGAAGAGTTTGAAGGTCGTGACGTGGACACCACAATCAAAGCGACAGTCCTGGTATGCATTATCAGCATTCATTTTTTTCCTATGTGGGCCTTCATTTTATCCTAGTACCCACATGCGTCAAAATCATTTTTCTGTCGTTTCGTGCTTTAGCTTTCCCTTCTTTTCTTTTTTTATTTTCAACATTATATATGTGCAGATGATTCTTTTTTAAACAAATATAGAAACATAAACATGATTATTTCTAACTTGAAATAGTTTTTAAAATTTAATAAAAAATGATAGACTAAAAAGATTATTTGGTTAATAAACTATATAGATAAGGGACGGTTGAAAAGAATTTTTTTGGAATAGTTGTTAATAATGAACTTGCACTTAAAATTTCTAAATATAATTTAAAAATAAAGTAAAATATCCAGTATATAAGATTAAAAGTATGTGTCTATAACTCAATGAAGATGAGATAACTCTTAAAACACTTTCTTTAAAAATAATTTTTAAGATATTTTATATCCAAGAAATTTGTAAACACTGAATTGATCTGAGTAACAACGAACTTGATCTTATCAAACAAGTCAATTCGTATACTCAATAATAGTAATATAGTAAAAAACACACACGCGCACGCGCGCACACACACATATATATATATATATATATATATATATATATATATATATATGAAAAATCAATATTAACGTAGAAGAGAAATATGTGTGAAAGATAGTCATTCTTTCAATCGTCAATTAGCTCTGTTTAACCTTTTTATCACCTAGTTTAATAAGATTTAGTGTTTATTTGGTGATTTAGTGTTTATTGGTGATGCACCATCTAAAAATAATTATTTTTTATTTATCATGCATGTTCTTGAATAAAATATGAAAAATAAATTTTTGACAATTAAATTTTGACAATTTTTTCTCATAACATGACGTGGCATATTTTAAGTGGTTGTTCATCTTTGCATTTACTCATTTCTCTATATTTCAAAACCACTTAAAATATGATACTTCATGTTATAAGATAAAGTTGTCAAGATTTAGTAGTCAAAATATCATTCTCCATAAAATATATAGATACTATCAAGAGAAGTAAACTATATATTAGCCACACTCAGTAGTTTGAAATTAGTGAAATAAACACAATTTTTATTGTAATAAGACATATTTTAGAAAATTGGAGCTAGCAAACAAATCATTTAATTTAATGCATCTGATGGTTATTTCACACTAGGTTATCCATGACCATTGCCTTTAACCTTGTTAAAAATAAAAAATCTCATCTAGTTTGGGAAGTGCAAGAATGTCCACATAAAAGAAATCGTAAGTAAAATAACCACTTACATTGTATATATTCATACAATTTAAATTCATGTACATCAATCTTTTTCACCGTCTCAATTATGAGAGAGAAGTATACAAATATGACAAGCATTGAATTAATGTATTTTGTAGGGTACACTATTAGCTGCGACAGACACTACCACGGGAACTTTGACTTGGGCTCTCGCGTTACTTGTCAACAACCCTGAAATCTTAAACAAGGCAATTGAAGAATTGGACAGAGAAATTGGAAAGGGAAAAATGGTAGATATATCAGATTTGAAGAAGTTAGATTACATGCGCTGTATCATAATGGAAACCCTACGCTTGTATCCACCTGCACCGCTTAATTTGATCCACGAGTCCACGGAAGACTGCATTGTGGGTGGATTTCACGTGCCAAAAGGGACACGTCTATTGACTAATATTTCAAAACTTCAACGTGATCCCTTCATATATCCTCAACCATTGGAGTTTCTTCCAGAGAGATTCTTAACAACACACAAGAACGTGGACGTGAAAGGGCAACATTTTGAACTCATTCCATTTGGTGCTGGTAGAAGAATGTGTTCTGGCTTATACTTTGGTTTTCAAGTAATGCAGTTAACACTTGCAACTCTGTTGCATGGATTTCACATCGCAACACCTGATGGAAAACCTGTCGACATGCTCGAACGAGTTGGACTAACCAACATCAAGGCTTCTCCTCTTCAAGCCATTCTTACACCACGTCTTTTGTCCAATATTTATCATCAAATTTAAATGTTATCGTTCAAAGTTCCACGCGTTAATCAGTGATACAATCAATTTAAAATATAAAAATTGATGTAAACATTATCTTATAAAGTTTTGTGCATTGAGTTATATTTAAAGTCGACTTTTTAGTATAATATCAGAGTCTCGAGTTAAAATAGACTGATGCTTTTATTTTTTCATCCAGAAGAAGTAAGAGACCGATGAAAGAAAGATTGATCCAAAGAAATAAAAATAAAAAAATCAGTATTTATTTGAATTCAAAGTTTCGGTGATATTAGATTAAGTTAGATTTAAAATTTATTTCTTAATATGATATCAGACTTAAGCTTTAAGTCTATCATAATGAAATTTGATGTTTGTTGAAACTATTTTGAAAAATATGTTTAAATGAGAAGAATCGAAGAAAGATTGACACAGAAAAAAACATAAAATCGTGGTTTGATCTGCGTTTATTTGAATTCAAAGTTTTAGTGGTGTGTGGTGGTGTTTTCTCCACCACACCATACGGTATTGGAAAACGGCATTTGCAAACAAGAACAGCATCCATGTGATGCCAGATTGAAGGTTCAGCATAAGCCAATAACAGCTTTTGGTTTCTTCTTTTATCCTCAAATGGTCCATACTCCTACCAATCAAAAATGTTGAATATCTCTTTCGTCAAGATCGCCAAATCTACTTGTCTGAGAAAAGTCTATAAAATATTTAATTTTATTTTATCATAATCATTAGACAATGGGTCACACTTACGATATTCACCACTTCCGTGTAGAAAAGTCCATTGGTGCGTTTGTACTGAGCTTTGAATCTTCTATAGAGAAAAAAAAACAAACTAGGTTAAATTATGGAGCATTTTCTTGAGCGGAAGTTAAAATCTACTTGTTGAGGTTACATGAAAACGATATCTTGACAATCATGCCCACTACATACGACCACTTTATTAGTGATAAATATATTTTAGGATTAAATATATTATTGGTTTTTTAACTTTGAGTGAAAATTAAAATTAGTTTTTCATCCAAACTTTGACACAATTTGATCTCTCAACTTTAAAACTGCGTGAATTTAGTTCTTTTAACAAACTTTTGTTAAGTTTATTTGACGTTTCAAACGCATTTCATGATAGTTTCTTAGCTAATGTTGAAGTCAAAATATGTTAAACTGTATAGACAACTCAAATGTTATCATGCGTATAAAATATTAAATAAACTTAACAAAATTTGTTTAAAATGACTAAATTCACACAATTCTAAAGTTAGAGAACTAAACTGGATCAAAGTTTTGAAGATAGACGAATTTTAATTCTCACCGAAAGTTGAGGGACTAAAAACATATTTATTCCTATATTTTATTTCATTATTAGAAAGATATTATAATTTAATTATTTAGAAAAAAAAATATGAAGTTATCATTTTTCTAAAAGCACTTGTAGAATATTTAGTTCTTCATGAAATAATTTTCTTAGTATATTCGAACTGCGAACAGGCCAATAAATAAGCCTGATGAGTGTGCACAACGTCCGAATACTGTCACAAGATGTTTTGTTTCTTTTGAAATTGGAAATACTTATAGGAAGATATTAAAAACCAAATTGTCAAACAAAGTTCGAAAGATGTTAGGATATACAACTCTGAACCACAAAATGCATACTCTCATTCATTTCTTTCTGACAAATATATAATTTTTCGGGTTTTTATTTTTATATGTCATTTTTCCCATGGAGTGATAAAAAATGATAGAATAAATAATTCTAATAAAATTAGGATATACAAGTCTGAACCAAAAAATACATACTCTAAATTTATTTCTTTTCTGACAAATATTTATTTTTTCGGGTTTTTAACTTATATGTCATTTTTTCCATGGAGTGATAGAAAATGATAGAATAAATAATTATAACAAAATAATAATAGTCATAATTGTTTTTATCTGGTAGTGTTTTTGAAATAAAAGAAAAAAAGGTTGTTCATTAGATAATACTAAAATACAATCATATGAAAATGAGTAAGAACAATAGTAAATATTGAAATGAATTTGTATTTTAAATCTTTTTTAATATTAAATATATTAAGATATTATTGTTAGAGATAATCATCATATTTTTAACATATTTAACGTATTATTTAAAAAATATCTGAAAAGGTAAAGAGAGAAAATTATAATAAAAATGCTAAGGGAACACAAATTTATATCCGACATTCCAAGTGTATATAAATTGTCTTATATTTTTACTTTTAAACATGAGATTTTATATATATATATATATATATATATATATATATATATAAATAAAATATTAATCAAGTTTTAAGAGGGAATTTATGTTTGAAATGATAAATAATAATATTAATATTAATATTGTTTTTTAATAGATAAAAAGATAATAAAGAAAAGAAAAATTATGTTTTAACAAAGTTTGTTTGACAAACTTTTGACTATAAGAACACCTTAATAGAAGAGATAAAGGTTTGATGTAAATTTGAAATAGAAAAAAAAATGTTTTGTATATTAAAAAGTAAACTTTGTAAAAAAGAATTTCAAAGTATCATAATTCTAAAAGAAACCTTCAATTCACATTTTTAAAAGTTAACTTAAATAATTAGAATATGGTTTTTATGAAAATAAAATCACATTGTGAAATGCACTTTTCTAACAGTGTTGTTTAAAAAAATTGACTAATTTTATTGAAAGTTTCATATTAAATAAAAATAAGACAATTTTATTATATATAAGTAAAATAAGATAATTTCATTATATTATATATAACTAGAATACAAATTTTATTTTACAAAATAATTTTGTAAGAAATTAAGTTAGATTTTAAAAAATCTCATTCTTAAGATGATATAAAGACTAGATTTAGATAAAAAAAAAAAAACAATCAACATGCTTTAGAAAAGTACTGTTACTTTTAATATGGTGCCATAAACTTAAATCGGTCTACAACAGAGTTTGTATTATATATTAGGTTTGCGAAGGATTATAACAAAAAAAATAGCTGCATATTTTGATAACTATTTTTTTATATAGTCCTCTTAAACTTATTTTATTATTTTTTTCTTGAATAATATAATTTATATTTTAATTAAGGTTTAAATACCTTTTTGGTCCTCATTTTCGTAGTGTTTGTTGCGGATGGTCCTTATTTTGACAGCCTCTTCTCAGCAACCTTCAATGACTTCTCCAAATCATTAATCTGCCTCATTTATGTCATGATGATGACATCCTTTTCATCAACACCACCATTTAAAAAAGTTGCAGCCACATTATTGGAACCACCACTCTGTAAATTAATAAACCAAAAATTAAAACCAATTTATTATTAACACGAAAATAAAAACAGATTGTACCCAAAATTTTCTACCAATATTCTTTGGAGTTCTTGCCATCCTCAGAGCTACCATCTCTTCACAGCTACAACTCGGGGTTAATCCATTTCTCGTTGAACCACCAACAGTGCATGAAGATTGGGACCGTAACATACCTATATAATGAGATTGCAGGAAAAAGAAAATTGCAGCAACACCAATTGGGAATGGAGGAACAAGATTGTCAAAACTCACCAACTGCCCAAACATTCCTTACCAAAACCCTAACTACCACACTTGTACAGTACACGTAACACACCCTAATACAAACCGTGTCACATGTACAATGTTTCGTTAATGATTTAAACGGCGTTACAAAAAAGAACCAAATAAAACACAAATTGCGAAAATAAGGACCATTTTAAACATTCAGTAAAAATGATGACCATTTTAAACATTCTGTCAGAATAAGGACCATCCGCAACAAACACTACAAAAAATGAGGACCAAAAAGATATTTAAGCCTTTAATTAAATATTCAAATTTCGTAATTAATGTATTTTGGAAAAAATGGGTTGTGTAAAGAAGCATCCTAATCCACATGTGTCGTTATCAACAATTGTTTCAACTATCTGTTTTTATCATCACCAATTTGGATCAAGAAAAATATTTCCACACATAAATAAGACAATTGAATGCACTCAACCAGATGATTATAAAAGTTATACTTTGAGTTGTAATTTTATTCAAGTTCCTCTTTTTAGTTTCAGTACATACACTGCCATGAAGCCAACACCATAACCCCATAATCAAACACCTACGAAAAACTCTTCAACAACATGTACCACGAAAACCCTCTCTCGAAGTACACAGTGCCACTTACCATCTCATTCTTCTGCCTGTTCTTATTTCTCTTCATTGTTTCGTCCATTTCCAGAAAGCTCAAAAACCACAGTGCAGCAACAAGAAAAGCACCGCCAGAAGCAAGTGGCGCATGGCCTTTGATTGGTCACCTCCACCTCTTAGGGGGCTCGGAACCGCCACACGTTACGTTGGGCCACATGGCGGACAGATACGGCCCCGTCTTCTCCTTGCGTCTGGGAGCTTACAAAACGCTGGTTGTGAGCGATTGGGAAATGGCCAAAGAGTGCTTTACCGTCAACGACAAAGCGTTCGCTAACCGTCCAAAATCCATGAGTTTTGAAGTGTTGGGCTACAACTGTTCCATGATGGGGTTCAGCCCCTACGGTTCTTACTGGCGCCAGATGCGCAAAATCGCCACACTGGAGCTCCTCTCTTCTCGCCGCATAGAGACACTGAAGCACGTGATGGTAGCCGAAGTGAAAGCATCTATGAGAGAGACTTATAAATTGTGGCTGAAGGAGGAAAACAGTTGTTCCGAAATGAAGAAGTGGTTTGGGAACATAGCGTTGAACATTATGTTCCGAACGGTGGTAGGAATACGTTTTGTTAGTGACGGCGGCGCCAATGAAGAGAACGAACGGCTCCGAAAGGCATTCAGGGAGTTTATTGATCTGGGCGGTTCATTCGCGGTGTCTGACTCTCTGCCCTATTTGAGATGGTTGGATTTGGATGGTAAAGAGAAGAAAATGAAGAGAACGGCGAAAGAGTTAGATGGGTTTGTTCAGAGTACGCTTGAAGAACACAAACGCAACCGGGATTGTGGTTCAGGTGAACGGAAACATGGCCAGGACCTGATGGATGTGCTTCTTGGGCTTGTTGAAGAGGGTGAAGAGTTTGAAGGTCATGACCCTGACACCACGATCAAAGCTACGTGCCTGGTACGTGTCAACTTTTAGTTTGGTACTGCCGCTCTTCCTTATTCTAATAGAACGATGGTTCTGTACTTTTCCGTTTTCTTTATCCAACACAATACGTACATATTCAGATTATTTAAAAACAAACAACGTATACAAGTACAATAAAAAAAAAAATAGCATTATCCAACAATATTTTTCTCTTTTCTCATTATTAATTAGTAGTAGATAAAGGTAAGAGATTTTTCTGACTTTTGTATTTTGTAGGCTTTAATTTTGGCTGGTTCAGATACCACAACAGGAACATTGACATGGGCACTATCTTTACTTCTCAATAATCGTGAAATTCTAAAAAAAATAATCCATGAATTAGATTCAGAAGTTGGGAGCGAAAGGAAAGTAGAGATGTCAGATTTGAAGAAGCTAAAGTATCTTGATGCTATCATCAAAGAAACGCTACGTTTATACCCAGCTGCGCCACTTAATTTGCCACACGAGTCCATGGAAGATTGCACAGTGGGTGGATATGATGTAGCATCTGGAACACGTCTTTTGACTAATATTTCAAAACTTCAAAGAGATCCATCTTTATATCCAAATCCACATGAATTTTATCCGGAAAGATTCTTAACAAGTGAGAAGGAGGTGGATGTGAGGGGTCAACATTTTGAGCTGATTCCATTTGGAGCAGGTAGAAGAATGTGTCCTGGGACATCTTTCGGTCTCCAAGTGATGCAACTCACACTTGCTACCTTATTGCATGGGTTTGATATTGCAACCAATGACGGTGGACCTGTCGATATGGTTGAACAGATTGGCTTTACCAATACCAGAGCTTCTCCCCTCCAAGTCATTCTTACTCCGCGTTTATCTTCTCATATTTATGATCAAATTTAAACGCTAAATGGCGTTAGAGAGATGTAGAATATAGCATGTCATATAAGAATAAGCTTTACAACTATATCGGGCTGGTAAAAGTGTGTAAAGAGTTAATTTTAATTGTACAATACATGTATAAATAATCTCAATTAATAATAACAAATTGATCATATGTAAAGTAAGTATGCTTAAGTTATTATCAGGTGATACTTCTTTTGTTATAAGAGCATTAGTCCTACTCTAACTTATATAAGAGATTGATACCATTTTCAACCCAAACTTTTAAAGCAATTGGTTTATGAATTTTTTTTTTTCGTATGATGTTTAATTTTCTATTTTTTACTCAATATGATAAAGTTATATATCATATATTGGATAGTTAGATCCATTAATTGATGCATATTTTCTTAGGTTTGATTAACAAAATTATCCCAATAGGCACGAGATTATTCATAACCATGACTAAATTAGGATTTCAACTAAAATAAATTTAATTAAGATAATTAGTTAGATGGTTCAGTTTGATGGAAATATGTTAATTTGGTCCCCTCTTTTAAAAACATTTTAATTGGGTCTCAAATTTTGAAAATATTTCAATTAGATCCTTTTCAAAAAAAATTACTAACGACATTAACGACGTGACACATTTCAATATGTGGTTTTTTTAGTTTTTTGTAGTGTGACACGTGTCATGTGTGTGGACTATATTAAAACAAAAAGACATATATGAGAATTAAATTAAAATCAAGACAATAATATTTGATAGTAACACTAATATATGACTTTGTTTTGTCATGTGACAGTAATAGTGTCACGTATCACAAAAACCTGACATGTGACAATCTTTTTCAGAAAAACAAATTAGAAATAAAAAATCACATATCAATGGTAACCATTGTTAACGTCTTTAATAACTTTTTAAAAAAAAAAAAACTTAATTGGAACACTTTTTAAAAATTAGGACATAATTAAAATGTTTTTAAGGTCGGAAGCCAATTGACATATTCCAACAACTAGTTAAGCCAAATAATTTTCATCTTAAAATGAATTTCAAAATTGAAAAGAGAGTAATGAAATTTACTTTGACTTCAGGTCCAAAAAATATTCTTACATCTATGTCAAAATTAACTTCAAGTCCAAAAAATAAACATAGAACAATTATGAAAAGTAATCTTTCTATTTTATAATGATATAAGAAATGAAACACCATTATGTTCTTGCTCACTTTTTTTTTTCTTTTTCATAAAAAATTGAATTAAAAAAAGAAAAATATGTGATCTTGTTAAATATAAAATAGACAATAAAGTAAAATATAAAATTGTTAAAAAAGAAGTTAAATAAAATAAAATGCAGAAAGAAAAAAAGTAAGGAAAATAGTTTATGTCGTAAATAAATTTTAAATTGGTAGGTAGGGATAATAACACTCACAAAAGTCTAAGAATTGTGTAAAGAAACTTTATTAATAACTCTACGTAGATTATTCTTGACGGATAAGACTCAGCCACTAGATACCTGAGAATAAATGAGAAAGTGTGTGGAATCTGATTCCTATGATGCGTGTATGTGTACAAAAACTTAGTATACAGTGGAAAACACCGCAAGAAGGCCAAGAAAACCGACCAACCGCCATAGCACCAGCCACTGAATACAGAATATTACTAATGTCTGATTCTCCATCGTTGTCGGTGTCAACCACACCTCGAATATCGCACCCACCGTCTTTTTTCTGTGTCAGTAATAAAATCATAAATAAAGGAATGGTGTCTAAAACGAGATATTCTGCCATGCCATCACCTCTCATATTATATACTCCATTCCAAATCCACCACAACACTACACTCGGAAGCACTTTTCACCATCGTAACCATTTGATCAAAATATGTCTTCCACCTCCACGACGCAGAAACGGCAAAAGCCAGTGTCAAACGGCAAGGAAATGGAAACTGTAAGCCACGAGAGGGGCACCGAGGAAGACGAGTTATTGGGAGAGTTGGAGAAGAAAGAGTCTTTGTCTGTGACGAGACAGTTGTGCATAAAACCGACTCACAACTCCGAGAAACTCGATAAGGAAGTGGTTCTGCGGCGGATTCGTCACCGGAAGAGGATGAATAAGATCAGAGCCGCGGTGGGAGGGTTCCTGTTCTCCACCACCACAAGCGATGCAGCTGCTCAGGGAAAGAAGTGGGTGGATGATGCTTTTGCTGCCTTGTAAATTAATCTTAATCTTGTCTTAATTTTCTTAAGTACCAAAATTTCTTAGTTTCACAGCAGGTTAATGTCCCATGGATTCACCAGTTCTTGTTTATTCTTGTGTATTTTACTGGGAAATTGTAACAGAATTAAGCAGCCTTCTTAGATTCTGCTACTGTATATATGTATGTACTCTCTTCAGAGTAAATTTGTTAGAAATTTTAGTGAGTATTTTCCATAACACTTTCTTTTCATTTTAGAAATTTGTTTTGGAAACTTTTTTTTTCATTTTCATATTAAAAAATATACTTTAAAAAATGTTAAGAGAATAACAATGTGATATCTAATACTATATACAATTCTAAACTAACAAATGGAAACTTTCTCTATAAAATAATATATCTGATCTACTTGAATTCAAATTTTTCATTCTACAAAAGGTAAATTTGCTAACGTGTCAATCAACCAGAATTTACAACTTTTAAAAAAAAATTCAAAATGTTCAAATTATGAGGTTCAAAAAGTTTCTCTCTCTCTTTTCTTCTCCCGTCTTTCCCAGTCTACACTCTTCGTTTCTCTCTCTCTCTCTTTTCTTCTCCTGTCTTTTCCAGTGTACACTCTTCAGCTTCTTCTCAACCTTCCTCTTTTCTCTGTTTTTCTCACGCACAGACAACACCTCTTCATCTTCCTCTTTTCAGCTGTTTCAAATGAGAAGATCTGAATATATCACCTTTCTCAAGCAAGCAAACCGTTCATCTTCTTATATTTTTTCAGATCTAA
>Ga0214544_1006765_pt1 | contig 20824 bp, 11 predicted proteins | sample CNSS3metaG_FD_160074 | JGI IMG/M metagenome (GOLD analysis project Ga0214544, IMG submission 160074) | Root nodule microbial communities from cowpea collected in UCLA plant growth center, Los Angeles, California, USA - CNSS3 | ecosystem: Host-associated > Plants > Roots > Nodule | place: USA...
TATATATATATATATAAATATATATATATATATATATATATATATATATATATATATATATATATATATATATATAAATAAAAGAAGAGAGGTTTCCCTGATCACGAATCTAATTATGATTAAGAAAAGAGTATGAAGAAAGTTATCTACTAATCAAAGTGTACGAAGGAAGCTAAATGTAAATTATAGACTCCAAGGTTCCGCTACGTCAAGTTCAACTGTTTCAATGCATATTTTTCCTCAAGTGAATTGTTGTGCACATTGGTGCTGAGCGTATAAAAAAATGTCACTAAGCGCACCTTCGTTGGGCATGAGAAAAAATAGTGTTAAGCACCATTTCTTTAATGTTCCTTTATTTGTTACTTCAAATGATTCTAATGACACTCCCATTATCCATGGGTTGATTAGAGATCTCATTAGAAAAGGGAAATGTGAGCCTAAGAACATAGTCTTAAACTATTCACTATAGAAAAAAAAAACCTAAGCATGAGAGGTTTTTAAACGGACGATGAACAAAGGATGAACTACAAAAACAACGAACCTGAACAACGAACATTAAAGACCTCTTTAAACTTGGGGATGAGAATCTGCAAAGAACAAACCTGTGAATGAAGGAATCAAACGAGAGAGAGAAACCAAGAAAGAAAGAAAGAAAGAAGAGAAATTGAGAGAGAAGAGAAAACTTGGAAACGAAGGGTTCACAACAACGAGAGTCTATAACTATTGTGGCAGGGAAATAAGTATAGTTGAACCGAAACCTATACTAGTATAGCCTTCGGTTATTTTAGAGCCGAAATATATAATTATGCAAATAATTTTAAAAATAGCACCATATTTTGAAAGATTTTATTTTTCTTAAAATTGAAACTTATTAGACGATTTCAAATGCATTTTCTACACTAGTGATCATACATTTAAATTTCATTTTTTTTATTAAAGGCACGATTTTCTCTCATTAAATATGATTCAATTTTATTTTATAGTTTACTGCTACATAAATTTTAATCATGGTCTCTTATATTTCAAAATGTTGGTAATGTTTCACAATGGTCTTTAATAGACACGAAAAAGAAGTAACTTTAAATCAACAAAAAAAAAATTGTACCTAATGATAAACATAAAATAATATAAACAGAAATTTCGTAAAATATATGAAATGTGTATCAAAGCATATGTATTAATAAAATGTTAATCTTCTTAAATTTTTAAATATTTAATATAATGATTATTGTACTATACTAGGCGGATAAAACCAGTAATACTGAATACCCGACCCTAGCCGTCAACTTATAGTCCTGTTTGGTACATATCATTGATCAACTATATAGAAAGACAATACATACATGGCGGCTAAGGTTAGATACCAGCAGGGGTCGCCTACTCTATTGCTATTAAATGTATGTATGTGTGATGTTGTAAGTTTTTGATGATGTCCATAATTGAATGACAATGATTAACATGTCATGCATGTGATAATTTGAAAATGTTAATTTGCTGCCTCGATAGTCGACTAGGATACTAATCTAGTTAACTAGGTTAGTTCTGGAACTTGGTTTTGGGCCTTGCCTTAATGTAGTCGACTAGCAAACTATTGTAGTCGACTAGGCTCATGCTGACAACAACTGCTAGATAAAAATAGTTTCCTGCACCTTCTAAAAACTACGTTTTCAACCAGAAAGAAAGTGAAAAAGAGAGCTGGAAATCTTCTTGGAGAATATACTGCAACAATGGCTTATGTGTTCATCAAGATCAAGTGAACAAAGTGTAATATTGGCACTAAAGCAGTGTACAAATCAGGTGTTTTTGTTTCATTACTGTCCACTATTTTGTGTCAAATTTTGTATCAGTTGTTGTATCAAATTATGTATCAGTTTCTTATAAGTCTTGAATCAAAAACTTTGTGTGTTATCACTATGATTGTGGTAATTGTGTGGAGCATTACAGTTTGCACAATTCTTGAATGGATGTTTTCAAGAAAGTGTGGTTTTAGAGTCTAGGAATTACATAGGTGTTTCTTGTATTCCCTCTCTTGTTGATATAGTGAAATTTCTAGTGAGGAAAACTAGAGACTGGATGTAGATTCATTTGAATCGAACCAGTATAAACCTTGTTGTCTCTTGTGCTCTCTTTCATTCTCTTTTAATTTTTCCTAGGTATAAAGGTTGAGCAATATGCATTCCTAAACTCCTTTTTTGTCAATTGATTAAAGATTTCATAAAAACTATTTTTCAAGTCTAAAAACAATCAAAAGTTTGAAAAATCAATTCACCCCCCTCTTGGTTATGAAATATTGGTGCATCAAAGTTAATAAGTGGCACCAAAGTTGGTTAGTCGAATCCATAGTCGACTAGATCCTGACAGATGGCCAATATTTCACAGACATTTTCTGAAGGGGCTTTAATAAACAGACCACCCTTATTCTCTAGAGATAACTATCCCTTCTAGAAAATTATAATGAAAATCTTTTTAGAATCCGTTGATAAAGGTGTATGGGATGCTATTGTAAATGGCTTATTCATACCTACAAAAATTGTGGAAGGAAAAACTATGCCTAAAGATTTCTTATCTTGGACCCCTGATGATAATAAACGTGCTTATTATGATGTGAGAGCAAAAAATATAATATCATCTATACTAACATTGGATGAATTCTACAAGGTATCAATTTTTCAATCCGCCAAAGAAATGTGGGATGTGTTAGAGGTGACTCATGAAGGCACGGATGAAGTCAAGAGAGCTAGAAAGGACACATTAATCCAAGAGTATGAAATGTTTAGGATAAAGGCTGAAGAAACAATCTATGATGTGCAAAAAAGTTTCACTCATATTGTGAATCATCTCATAGCCTTGGGAAAGATTTTTGAAAAGGAAGAACTGAATATCAAAATTCTGAAAAGTCTGAATAGAGCATGGCAGCCTAAAGTCACTACAATATCAAAATCAAGAGATCTCACCACAATGAGTATGGCAACTCTCTTTGGAAAACTAAGAGAACATGAATTGGAACTTGGACGACTAAAAGAGGAAGAGGAAAGGGAGAAAAGACAAAGCATTGCATTAAAAGCTACCACAAAAACTGAAAGCAGAAGCAAAGCCAGCAAAGATAAAGAAACAACAAATCAAGAGGATAAAAATTTTGTTTCTGAGACACTGAATATGATGGTAAAACGTTTCTCAAGATTTTTGAAGTATAAAAATAAGTCTAATTCAAAATATGCAGCTGCAGGAAATAGAAGATTCCCTTCCAAGAGGCAAGATTCACCTAGCACTCCAACATGATATGCGTGTGACAAATCTGGGCATATCAAACCTGATTGTCCAATTCTCAAGATCAAAAGAAATTGGAGGAAAAGAGTGAAGCTACAAGCAAGTCTAAAAGAGTGAATAAAGCATATATTGCTTGGGAGGACAATGAGTTTAGCACCTCTAGTGATTCAAGTGAAAGCCATGAAGAAGAAACAAATCTATGTTTGATGGTTGATACAAAATCCTCTGCCAACGGTGTAAGTAATCTTGAATCCATTGATGAAAGCTATGAAAGCAGGTTCTATCAACTACTTGATGTATATAATGAGTTGCATGAAGAGGCTAGAAAGTTGCAATATTCTAATAATAGACATAAAGGTGAAAATAGGTGGCTTGAAAACAGATTAAAACAACTTGAAACAAAAAATCAAGAGTTGAAAATTGAGCTTGAAAATATGGAAAAGCATAAAAGTTGTAATTACAAGAATAGTGTGATTAATTGAGAAAATTTTTCCAAACAATTAGAAAAAATTAAATATCTAATGAGTACATTAACTAGATTCACTCTAGGAAGAAATAATTTGGATGCAATTTTAGGTTCCCAAAAAAGTGTACTGAATAGAGAAGGCATAGGTTACGCAGAACACGAAAATCAACTAGGTAGTCGACTAGAGTCAAGGAAATTCATTAACATGAGTAAACCATCTTCTATTGTATGCTTTTATTGTTGTGAACCTGAGATTAATACATAAAACTGAGATTTAACTTTGAGAGCTCTCGCTGACTTGATCGTTGGAGTCCTTTCTGCAGGTAATCTCCAAAATGTTCCACTCAACAAGAGCACATGAAGACATGCCGAATAAAGTGGAAGAGTACCCATCCAAGAGATTCCCAGGTTAGGGTAAGATAAGATTCAAGTCTCATAATATCACATTATTGTCCTTGCAAGAACAATTATCATTAGTACCTTCACTTATTTTTTCTTTATATAAAAGAAAAAATGAAAGGGACAATTCAGATTTGAGGTATATTATAAAAATCTATGTATTAAGTATCTAGAAGATTAAAATTCATTAAATGTAGACAAATCTATAAACTTTTTAACACCATAGCACTTAAAATATAACCTTCCAAAATATAAACAATGCATTTTATTACAAATCAAACATCCTAAAATAATATCAATAGTTAAACATACAAAGGTAAAATTCTATGCATCGAAAGGTTTTGGTACTAGTTATTTTGGACATTGTATTTCGATTTCCGAACTGAAGCATACCAAGGCAGGTAAAAAGGGATGGGGACTTTTGGCTTCGATTTTGAACCAAAGCATAAATTTTGACATTAGGCTTCGATTGTCTTTAAAGCCCAAAACAATAAAAAATTATAAAAGGTAAATAAATAATAGGCTTTGGTTGTGAAAATCAACCAAAGCCTATTGTGGTATTTAAAAAAGAAAAGTATTTTCATTGAGTAACTCCAACACTGTATTAAACAACCTGAAAAATTAAATCAAAATTTAAACCACCAGATGAACAAAAAACAAGCAACAAAGGTAAAAATTAAGAACTAGTACTGGAATACAGATTTCATGCTTTTACGATACATATACAAAAAGAAATAAATCAAACATATCATATCGATTTTAGGTTTTTGAAGAGGGAAATGCAAACTTGGGAACATAGTCTTAAACGATTCACTATGTAAAATCACCCAAGCATGAAAACTCTTTAAACGAACAATGAACAAATGATGAACAAATAAACAAAGACAACAAATCTGAACAACAAACATTAAAGACCCTTTTAAACATGGCAATGAGGACCTATGTAGACGGAACCTACGAGTGAAGGAAGCAAATGAGAAAGAGAAATAAAAAAGGGAAAGCAAAAAGAGAAAACCTAGAAACGAAGGATTCACAATAGCAGGAGTTTAAAATTGTTGTGGCAGAAAAGTAGCTTTTCTAAAAATTTAATCATAGACAGAAGAAAAGGCTTCGGTTCTTTGTAGAATGGATTTAGGCTTCGGTTACTTTAGCCAAAACTTATGGTTATGTAGATAATTTTAAAAATGATACCGTATTTTGAAAAGTTTTATTTTTCTTGAATCAAAGCCTATTAGATGATTTCAAATGCAGTTTTTGCACTAGTGATCATACATTTAAATTTAATTTTCTTTATTCACTACAACAAAATTTAATTTTACTTGGGGTTTATTTCTTGAGGTTACAGTAACCTCCAGTAAATGATACAGCTCACAGAGGTTTTTGAAACCCTCAGAAGGGTAAGTAGTTCCTTTCACAAACCCGTGAAAATTTCCCTTACATTTTATTCCCGCCTCATTTTTTTTCCTTTTCTTTCTTCTAATTTTTGTAACTTCCTTCTCTTCATTTTTTTAACTTTTCTCTCTTAGTATATCCTATACTCATATCACTGTGCTCGTGTGCCCTAAAATGTCATCTATCTCTCAACAAATCTTCATCTATCAAACTCAGGATCTTCGTCTCACAATCAAAAGTTTCAATTGGTAACGATTTTTCGTTTTCCCTCTTTGGTTTTCCGAAATTGTTTTTCACTTTCTCAATTTCTCAAATGTTAGCTTGCTTATTCATCTAACACTTAGTGCAATGCTTAGTTTTGTGAAGAGATTTGTTCTCAGGAGGTGCATTTTCTTTCCAGATCTACTGTGTGTTTGAGACTGGCTACTTTATGGGTTCAGTGCCTCTAGTATTTGCGTTAGGGGTTTATGGATGCTTATGGAACACGATTGCTTTGTTAGTTCAAAACAACTTCACATGTTCATAGCTGAATTTATGCATCTTTCTAGCTATGGCAAGAGAAAAAGAGTTTAATCTTTGAACAAGAAACTGTGTACGCACTTGTCAAGAGCTTGAGCATTTGTTTGATCCAGTGGAACTAGGACAAAACTATTAACATTCATCATGAGAACATTCTTGTATAACAGGCTCGTTCACTATAACTAGCTCTATAACTGTATAACAACTAGTCATTTGTTTTTATACTAATTTTTGTGATTTTGTTTGGTGAAAAGAGCTGAACATGTGTGATAATGAAGACAAGAATGAAGTTATATGCTATTATCATATTATATAGTATTATGCCTGGACACATGTAGAAAGTTGTGTATTCATTGCAAGTCAGTGAGGTTCTCAATTACTTGTTGTATTTTATTATACTAATCTAGAGATGAATTGCAATTTGTAATCCAAGAGGTCATAAAATTTTTGTGTGTGCTAGACAGGAAGCAATTCCATGTAAGTTTTAATGTATTATTCCAATGCAGAATATTTAGCAATTCATAGTTGAAGGTACTGAGAGTTTGTGATACTTCTATCTCATAGAAAGGTTAACAATCAGTAGAATTTTTTTTCTTTCCCATTTTTGTGTTTTAGGGAATTCAATGAATCAATTATAGAGAGTTTCTTAACACATATCTAGTATCATTCTTTCATAAGTGGTCGACTGTTTGATATAGAGGATACCTGATCTCTCTACATACTTTGGTAGTGTTGAACTGATTCTTTCCACATTCCTTTCTCCCCTTTACTTTTCTAAACTTCCAACAAAGATGTTTAAATCACTTGGTTTTGTTTGTGCCTAATAATTTTGCTCATATTTTGCTCAAATGTCATTACTCTTGGAACTGAATTTATGGTTGTCTTGTTAATTGCACTTCATTACTTTGTTCATCTTAGGTTGAACAATGACCCTGGTTGGAAAAATATTAAGGTAAATCACTTTCAAAATATTTATCACATTTTTACTACAAAGATTGGTAAGAGGTTCTTCCTTCTATTGTAGATAAGTTATGAGATGGGGAGAAATTATTTGAAGATGGCACCAATAAGGGTGATGTTGAGCCAAGGCTTAGAATACTTGAAGGAATTATGGCTGCTTACAAAAAAACTAGGGTAATGCTAAGTTGTTCATTTGTCTTTTAACACTATTTGACTGATTCTTCATTTCACGAAATGATGAGTGTATATCACCCAATGCTTGCTTCCCACAAACATCAGAGTAGTGTCCATAACCATTATATTATTGTTTGCTTACTTTACAATTTATTGTTTTATTTGATGAGTGTATTCTTTTTTATTTATTAAAAATACGGACTTTTTAATTGCTTCTTTGCCATTCTTTTTTTCTTCTTGTTATATTCACCTTTTTCTAATGTAGAATATGATGTTTAGTTTGGGTTTTTGTGAACTGGAAGGGTATCACAATATAGTATTGCTAAGGGATATAGGATGATCTTTACGTGTCAATTAAATGCTTCTTAGTCATTAGAATTTAGCTTTATGATTTGATCAAACCATTTGTGATTAATGAATACTTGGATATGAGCTACCATGCTATGAAGAAACACCTATATTTTCTCAGTACTTTGGTGATCTCTTTAATTCTCCTATTTTCTCTAATAGTATTCTTAGTTAAAATTCAAGACTAGGATGCAATGGTTTAGTTCATGTGTTACTAAGTAGCATATTAGGTGTCTTATGTTGTTTTATGATTTTGGAATTTTTTGATAATTGAGATAGTTTTCTAATTGCAAAGTCTGAACTGATGCAATGCAGGGAGATCAAGGACAATACAATACTTGGTGGTGGCCCTTGATGAATATGCAAATTTTGTGACAGCCATAAAAACATGCCTTACATAATTGTCCAACCCCCACGTACCACCTATGTTCTTTTGGTACAAAGTAGTATTTATATTTTAACATTCATATCTGCACCTCAAGAATCCTACAGATTCTTGTTCCTACTGGAGCCAAGGTAAATAATGTTGATCTAGCTCTTGTTTCTAACATTTGACAAAAATACATGAAAGTGTATCTAACTTTATGAGCCAAAGTAATTGATTTCATGGATGAATGTGTATAGTGTAGGTTGATATAAGTACAATGCTTGGATTGATATATTTGTAGAGCCTCACTCGATTTAGATATATCTTTTCAAAGTTTTACTTTTTTTTTATTGGTATTTTTCATTGATTAGGTTGGCTGACAGGAATGTTGTACTTGGTGGATGAGTTGCTTGATGCTTCAATAAGTGACATTTCGGTAAGTCTTGTGAAAAATATTTTACATCTAATACACTAATGTGTGTATAACTATACTGTTGTGACCTTTTATAATATTTATAGATGTAAGACGAATAATATATAACTTGTTTGAGAAAGATTATGAAGGATTCTATATTTTAATTTTAATGACTTTAATTGTTCATTATATATTCTAGTTTCTTTTGAATGAGTAAAGCCAGCTACTTGCATAATACTTTTTGTATTATTACTAATATAAGTTTTGTATTATTGCAGGTACATACATGTATCAAAATCTTCTTTTGGATGAAACTTCTTTTGTGAATGTAATGATGTAAAGAGAGTGTAGGTCTTTTAATTTTAGTTGACAATGACTTATTTTTCTATTTCTTATTCTAAACATAAATATTTTTACGGTTGAAAATTTGTTGATCCCAAACATGATGGATAGAAATATTGATGCCTACTACTACTGAGTTTACAAATTACAAACAAAATATTATTTATTCGGTCTGTAAAATTATGATCACTTTCTTTTAATTGAAAAGGTTGTAGTGTTGTACATTGACAATTACACACTTATAATTTATAAACACTTAATATAATGTGGCACATTATATGACATGTCATTGTAATTGGTTGTGAACATGTAAGACTAATATAATTGTTTAGTAACATTTAATCAACAAGTTATACATTAATTATTGCATATAATCCACCAAGGTTCAATGACTGCTAGTTCACTAGTGGTACCATTTGAATGGAAAATATGGTTATAGTCCAAGCATTAATAGGGGTTTTCAACCCCAAACATTACTGGGTGTTTTCGGAACCCTAGACATTACTGGGGATTTTCGAAACCTTAGACATTACTGGGGGTTTTCAAAACCCCATGCATTAACGAGAGTTTTCGAAACCCCAGGTATTAACTAGGGTTTTTCAAATCCCCCAATAAAGTTGTGTTAGTTCCAGGGATTGCTAAAAATCTCTGGTAATCTGTTAGCTACGCTTGTTCTTCCGAAAGAATTGCAAACCTCCGGTAAAATCATTAGTAGGGGTTAAAACCTCTAGAAACGTCAAATATAATCCCCACTAAAAATAATTATTTTTGTAGTGATTGTTAGACAAATTTTAATCTTGATCTCTTATAGTTTATTGTTTCACAATTGCCTTTTAAGAGACGAAATAGAAGTAACATTAAATCAATAACACCAAAAAAAATGTACTTTAAGATAAACATAAAATAATATCAACGAAAATTTCGTAACATATATGAAATGAATATCAAAGCATATGTATTAATAAAATATTAAAAAATATTAATCTTCTTAAATTTTTTAACTATATATTTTGACTAATTAATATAATATATAATGATTATCATTACTAACTTCACTTTTTTATATAAAGAAAATGATCTATTGAATATCAAATAGAAGATTAAGATTCATTGAATGTAGACAAATCTATAAACACTTTTACATCATAACACTTAAAATATAATCTTCCAAAATATAAACAATGCACTTTATTACAAATCAAACATCCTAAAATAATACCAATAGTTAAACATATAACTACAAGAATTTACAGATTCACAAAACATAATCAATAAAAACATTATAAATAAACTTAAAAACTAAACTTATACATCTAAATTTCTTAAATGATCTAATTATAAACCTAATTAAATTTCTAAATGATTTAAATTTAAATTATAGTCTTCGATAATAACTTGTCGTTTTCTAAAATATAATATAGCATAATATTTTGAGGTAAATTAACAATAACCACAATTTATAAGTTATTTTAAATTTAGTTATTTTTAAGGAACTCAACTATATATAAATTATTTTAAATTTAATTATTTTTAATTAAGATTTTGAGCTAAGTTAACAATAACCACAATTTCTTTTTGACCCGCTCTCCGATTTGTTACCGTAGTAATAAATAACATAGTAAACACTTAGTTTTACCTTTAGAAAAATTCCTACATCTAACCCTTAATATTAAATTTCCAAAACTATAAACAACTACCTTTCGTTGATATAACTACAACCACATCAGATTAAGGTCCCATTTGTCGTTGCCGGCCAAACCGTTTTCCATATTCGTTTTTGTTACCATCCTCATGCAAATATATGCCTACAATTTGATTCTTTCATCACTTTATATATACATAACCATTGAAGGGATGCCCTAGTTATTAGTCTCTTTTAGATCCATTTGCGATCAAATTCTACTCTTTGAAAGATTGAAGAAAAATGCCTCGTGGGTTCCAAGTTCGAGCAGCTTCAGTTACCATAGTTGCTAATTTGTTGTTCATAGCAATAACAACCCTTATGTTACTTTGGCTGCTACACTTCCGAGAAGGTGTTGCCTTCTTCAGCTCTTCCAACCCAGCCAAGATTTTCAATGTGAGTTGTTCATGAACCATTTAATTGATGATGTTGTTGTGTGATCTGACTTTTCACATGTATTTTTTTTTTTTTTTTATATGCAGCTCCATCCACTTCTAATGGTGATTGGATTCATTCTAGTTGGTGGGCAAGGTGAGCAAATTTCTATTCATGCCAAATTACCATGATTTTTCTGTCATCATAAATTTCTTCTTTTATAAAACCTTTTTTTTTTATGTATCGTTTGAAATTTTGTTTTAACCCAAACCTGTACAAAATTTCTACAAACCACATCTAGACAGTTCAAAACCACAATAAAAAAAATTCAATTAATTGAAAGATATCAAAATGTTAACAAAAGAATAACTAATCTTCTAAACAAAGTTAAGGAAGACATATATATAAAAAGTGTTCTAAAGTAATTGTCAACTACTCCATATATTCTTATATCTATGAAGAAAATAGTTTGTCCACGCTTGTTGAACATAGTCTAAGCCTTTTGCATCCATTGGACTTTGGTCTTTGAAATTTTGAAAAATTGAGTTGAAGTTAAAATTAGTATATATGAAAGTTAATAGTAGGTTATATATAACATGTTACTTCGTCCCAATCACTTTGATAACTAGACTGCACAAGGTTTGCCATCTATTGCATAATGTAATAGTCACACTCATAGCTTCCAATTAGTTTTTTACACTACACCCAAAGTAAAACTATTTAGATAAATAAATAATAATACAAAAAGTAAATGAATAATACAATATAAAAAATACCTTGAGGGAAATCCATGTAACCTTTTTAGTGTTGGCTGTAGTTGATTTACCACTTAATATACTATGCCAATTTGCACTAAAAAGCAATCACTGTCAGAAAATATGATATTGTATATTCAAGGTGAATGTAATAGAAGTCATATTTTAACATGGACCTAAAGAATAAAAATAATTTTAAAAGTTAACTTCTCATTGTCTGCTAATATCTCTATCAAATCATATTTATATATGAACAGTGGAAGATTTCTACCAAAAGCATTGGCATCCTAAGGAACAAAGCTAACTCTGTAACTATGGTTGTAGTAAGCTCTGTCATTGTTGCTAGTGGAACCTCTAAATTTTTTGATACATTCATTTTTGTTTCATTTTTCTACACACAAAACAAACATGACACTAGTTAGGATTAAGGATGTCAAAACTATTCGTATTTGTGGGTATCCGCGGATAAAATCCATAATGGGTAGGAAATGAATATTGTAAATGGATACTCGCAGGTAACGGGTATGGGTATTTTTTATACCCGCATGTTAACATAGTGATTATGGCTATCATAGTATTCGTACCTGTAGGTACTCGTACCCGCTATACTATAATTTAAATTTAAAAAAAAAATGTGATTATAATATTAACACATTGATTTTGAATGAGTTAATTTTTATCAATTGGTTTTGAAAAATCGTCATTTACAAAGAAACCGTTATTCAACACTATTTAAATGAATTATTTACACGTTATATGAAATTTATAAATGTTATGCATTGTATTTTTATTTGAATTTATGATTAAGTTTTGTTGTTAAATATTAAAATTTTCTTTTGTAAATACTTGCGGGTACCCATGGATATCCGTGAATATTAAAAATGTATGTGGGTACCCCATAATGGATACTCGCACGGATATGATATGAGTACATGACAGATATTTATCTAGTAGACAGTACTGTACGAGGGAGCTACTACCCTATACCCTACCCGCCTCGTTGACATCCCTAGTTAGGATACTACATATTACATATGTCACAATATTAGTAGAGATACAAACTGATGTAATGTGTGGTGTAACCAATTCCATCTGTGGTGTCATCCTCATGTGACGTTTGGGCGAGACAATGAAGGTTTGCAATGCTTGTGATACAATACCAACCTCCGATGTTGGTATAGGAACTGGAGTATCACCATAAAATATAGTATCTATCATAACCTTTTACCAAGTGAGAGGATATATCACCATGTAACATGGTGGAACCTTTAAAAGTTACAAGCTGCAATGAAAAACTAGGACAAATTCACTGTAAATGTGTAAATGAAGGGCAAATATGATGACGATTGTCCTTCAAAATTGTTGTCATATATGATAAATTTGAAAAACGATAACAATTTTTAAATGTAACCGTCATTATATATATTAAGTTGGAAAAACACTAACGGTTATTCGTATAACCGTCATTGAAAATAACGTGAAAATAACAAAATGTGCCACTGTACTTTTTTCAAGACGGTTCTTGGATAATCGTCTTTATCTAGTATTGTGGTAGACCTATTTTACACTAGTGTATAACGATTAAAGAAGATTAAAAAAGTCTCGTTGTCACCATTATTTAGGTAATTTAGGTAGGTGGCGATAGTATCAATCATGTGTTATCCAATATAAGCACTTATCATTCATGCTATATGTTAACGGTAAATATCAATTTATATTAAGGTAAAAAAAACCTTACATTTTTTAATACGTATAAACAATTAAGCAAGATGATGAACAAAATAATAATAATAATAATAATAATAATAATAATAATAATAATAATAATAATAATAATAATAATAAGGACATCCAACTAAGAAAAAATTTAAATAGCAGTTACTCAATTGAAAAATAAAAAGATTTTAAATACTTAATAAACTAAAAAAAAATCTAATATAAACATTTAATTAAAAATATCCAAATTTACAATAAATTAATTACATAAATTTTAAAATAGTAGTGATATAAACCCAATTTCATGACTGTTTAGTGTCTCCATTTTTTGGTATAAGTTACAGAACAACATTATTTGCAACAGCTATGATGATATACAAGTCTGTGCCTAAAAAAAGGAGGTCAGTGAAAGTGGTTCACCTTTTATTGCATCTGGTAGCTCTGGTGGCTGGAGTTCTAGGGATCACTGCAGTTTTCAAATCAAAGAAAGAAGCTCATCTTCCTGATATGTATACCTTACACTCTTGGCTAGGCATCTCAACAATATGCCTATTTGGTTTACAAGTATACCTATATTAATCCATTAATCATTCTATCTTCAGATAATTCCAATTTTCTTCTCATATTTTTCTCATCATAATTTTTCCCTTTCAGTATATCATGGGCTTCTTCTCTTACTTCTTCCCTGGTGCAGAAATGTCTACTAGAGCTTCCCTTATGCCATGGCACAGGTTTATGGGCATGACCATATTCCTTCTTGCAGTTGCCACAGCTGAAACTGGTTTGGTTCAATATTTCCAGTTTTTACACCTTTTTCGCAGCCAAGAGGCTCTCATAGTCAATTCCACTGCTCTCTTACTCTTCCTTTATGCTCTCTTTGTTGCTTTCTCTGTCACTCTCCCAAGAAGTTAGTTATTCATGAACTATCTAAGCTTCTTCATTGCACCAATCACTAAATTTATGTAATTTAATTATCATGTTGTATCATCTTGTCACAACTCAATATATTCATTTCTCTTTTTACTCTCTCCAGAGTAAATCCAAGCGAACTCCATAATTCAATATTCCATTTTCACAATTCCATGACTTATGGTTAGGGTTTACTTTTGTAGTATCACTGTTAGGAATATATATAATCAAATGGCACCTTTACTATTTTTCATTTGATAAAATACAAATTTTTTTCAATTCAATGTTAAAACTTTTATCACTACAAGAATACCACAGTCGATCGACACTACTAAGGCTAATTTCCATGATTTTTTTGTCCATTTCCTTTGGAATGACACTACTTTTCCATTAGTGTTGGCTTTGTCCTTCTCATGTTCGCTTTTAACCGACGCTATTCTTTTGTCTTAGAGTTGCAGCACCATGATTGATTCATGTAATACCACGATAACGAACAAATGAGATAGGCAGAACATTGCATGATTAAAGAAATAAGATGCGGAAGAAAGAAAGAAATGACGTAAAACTAAAAGAAAGGTACTGTGTGTATGTTACAAAAGAGAAAGAAGTAAAGCACGTATAAATAGGCTTAGTGCGGTGGATAAAAGAGGCCCATGCACACGTGTTGAATAAGTGATGTCGAACGCAAGAGAACCCAAACTACGTGTCAGTCTTTGCATTATTCTGAAGCCTGATGTTATCACTTTGACAACCCCCCTCAAGCTGGGAGTGGATGTTCAACATTCCCAGCTTGCAACGTATGAAATGAAAAACCGAGGGAGCAAGTGCTTTGGTAAGGATGTCTGCATGTTGTTCCTTACTACTGATAGGCAAAAGCTTGATAATTCCTTGTTGAACCTTTTCTCTGACAACGTGGCAATCTATCTCAATGTGTTTCTTCGTTCATGAAACACAAGGTTCATGGCAATTTGAGATGCTGATTAATTGTCACAAAACAATAATGCTGGTTGAGTGTGCTGAACGTGAAGATCTTCTAGAGGATACAATAACCATTGCAATTCACACGTCGTTGAAGCGAGAGCTCTATACTCTACTTCTGAAGAGCTCCTTGAAACGATGTTCTGCTTCTTAGATCTCCAAGAAACGGGTGAACGACCAAGATAAATAATGTATCCAATTAAGGATTTACGTGTTTCAGGGCATCCAACCTAGTCTGAATCACTAAAACCATTGAGCTTGGGCTCACTGTTTGCAGCAAGAAAAACTCCATCTCCTGGACTTTGTTTCAGATATCTTAATATACGAAGAGCAGCTTGATGATGCAGGTTGGTTGGTGCACATAATATGTTGGCTCAAGTTGTGTACAACGTACGTGATATCTGGCCGGGTATTTGTTAGATATATGAGTTTTCCATTAAGCCTCCTAAAAGATGTAGGATCTTGAAGAGGCACTCCCTGGTCTACTGTAGTGCGTTTGGAGAGATGCATGGGAGTGGAAACTGGTGCCGAGGCAAGCATGTCAGTCTCACACAGAATGCCCAAAGTATACTTTCGTTGCGAAAGATGAATTCCTCGGTTGCACTGTGCCACCTCAAGACCAAGAAAAAAGGTTAAATCCCCTAAATTTTTAATCTTAAAAGTGTCATTTAGAACTTTGGTGATATTGTTAATTTCATTCAACTCATTTCCAGTCAATATGATATCGTCAACATATATCAAAAGAGCTGTCATATTTTCATTAGAATGTTTTACGAAAAGAGTGTGATCACCTTTTGATAGTTTGTAACCATGAGTTCGTAAGAGGTTTGTGAGTTTCTCATACCATTGACGACTTGCCTGTATGAGACCATATAGTGACTTATGCAATTCGCAAACCTGGTTGGATTTGGCAGAACTTATACAAGGTGGAAGGTCCATATACACTTCCTCATTCAGTTCCCCTTGGAGAAAAGCGTTGTTTACGTCCAACTATTTTAAGTACCATCTATTTATTGCAGCAAGGGAGAGAAGAAGGCGAATGGTAGTTAATTTGGCCACGGGTGAGAAAGTATCCAAGAAGTATAGACCCTCCATCTGTGTATACCCCTTTGCAACAAGGCGTGCTTTGTGCCTTTCAACAGTACCATCAACTCTGAACTTCACCTTGTACACCCACTTGCATCCCATAGTACTTTTGTTAGGTGGTAGATCCAATACTGTCCAAGTTCCATTTCGTTCTAAGGCTTGTATCTCTTCATTCATGGCTACACACCACTCGTTGATGCATGCAGCCTCCTCATAAGTGGTAGGTTCCTTGTTACTGTTGAGAGAACAAATGACTTTCTTAAAATGAGGAGATAAACGTGAATATGAAACATAGGATTCAATGGGATGCTTAACAACTTTCGAGGTGTTAGAAAAGATGTGGTAATCTTTCAAGAGAAATGATAGGTTAACACCCACATCTTACCACTTTTTTTACCACCTTAAAATTAACTTGTAACTCAAGATAATTTAACTTGTAACCTATGAAGGTGGTAAAAAAAATGGTAAGATGTGGGTGTCAACCTATCATTTCTCTTTCAAATATGATGGAGGTCTTCTAATTCTAGAGACACGATTTTGCTCCAAGTTATCATTGTTGTTATCATTTGGGGTTTCATTATTAGTTTCATTGTTGTTTATGTGCGTGTCAGCTTTAGGCTGAAAATCTATTAAAGTATAATGCAAATTCTAGAAGAATCTAAAAAATATAAGATAGAGTTATTGAAATGTAATGAAACTTCTAGAGTATTGGAGAAAAGCTTAGGATAGGAAGAAAAATTAAGAACATTCTACTATGTAGAAAAATCTAGAACTATTTGCTCAAGTTCTAGCTAGAAGCTTCTAGAATAATCTATGGGTCTATAAATACCCATGTATCCTACCATTTTGTAACATCAAGAACAACTAACACAACATCCAATACAACTACTCTCAACTACAAATACACTTCTCCAACTACTACTTTCACACTCTACTATCTACACATTTTCTCTATCCCTTTCACAACCTTGAATTACTATCAAAATCTATGATATCTATATTCATGTTATCAGGAAAAGGTCTAACCATAGGTAAAGAATTCTCATTAATATCACCATTTTCATTCGACTTATCATAGTAAGGAAAAGCGTCTTCATGAAAAGCAACATTTCTTGAAACAGAGAAACTATGAGTTTTAAGATTAAAACTAAGTATCCTTTTGTATTTTTCTTAAAACCAAGAAAGACACCAAGGTCAGCCCTTGGATCCAGCTTTGTCATATTAGCCATTAACGTTCCACTAAAACAAAGACATCCAAATATGCGTAAATTGTCAAGATCAGGTTTTCTTTTATAAAGTCTTTCAAAAGGTGAATCATTTTTCAATAAAGGCGTTGGTGTGATGTTCACAAGGTAAGTAGCGTATTCTAGAGCATAGCACCAAAATTTAGAAGGAACATGTGACCTGAAAAGAAGAGCACGAGTCACATTCATCAAATGTTGATGTTTACGCTTGACCAATCCATTTTGTTTAGGCGTTTCCACGTAGCTAGTATGATGTATGATTCCTTCAGCATCGTACAACTCATTCATTTGAACTTAGGACCATTATCACTTCTTATAATCTTTATAGATTTTTCAAATTGGTTCTTAATAAGATGTACAAAATGCTCAAGATGTTTTCGTGTCTCAGATTTGTTACACATCAAATATACCCATGTGAAACGTGAATGACCATCAACAATGGTAAGGAAGTATCTATGAGAATGCAAAGAGGGTATAGAATATGGTCCCCATATATCAACATGCAAAATGTCAAAACAATTAGCTACATACGAGGTGGACTTAGGAAAAGGGAGCTTTTTCTGTTTAGCAAAATGACAGGAATCACATCTACCAGTCTTATCGAAATTGATATACAAGTGTTTCTGTTTCAAAATAGCCAGTCTTTCATCTGACATATGGTCTAATCTATCATGCCAAAGATTAACATCTACACTGTTACATTTATGAGATGTAGTATGCAAAGCAGCATGGTTGTCGATGACATAAAGACCATGATTGGATTTAGCTATACCAATCTTCTCTTTCGAAATTTGTTCCTGAATCACACAAGATTTAGAAGTGAAAACAATCTCCACGTTAAGTGTGGATACAAGTTTGGAGATGGAAACCAAGTTATAAACGAAAGATGGAATAAAAAGAACGTCTTTCAAAAAGAGTTTATCTTTCAACTTAATATAACCTCTGTGAGTGGCAGTAACATGAGTGTTATTTGGAAGACTAACAATAATGGGCTCAATTTTATTATAAGAAGCAAAGTGTTTCAGAGAACAAGAGACATGGTCTGTTGCTCCTGAGTCTAAAATCCAAATATCACGTTTGCACGAAAAAGAGCTAATAAAAGAGTTACCTCGTTGCGATAAATCCTTGCAAACGGTATTGACTTTACTAGTATTGGAATCTATTGGTGTGTCTTCCTTATTTTCCTGCAGCAGACTCATGAGGGCTTGGTACTGTTGTTGAGTTAATCGAAAATCTTGCTCTTGTCCAGTACTATCTTGACCATTTTCTTGTTGAGCATCCACAGTCTTCACAGCATTGGCTCTGCTATTTGAGAACTTGTACCCTGGAGGGAATTCATGCTTTCTGTAGCATACATCTATCGTGTGTCCAGTCCTTCCACAGTGAACACATACCTTCTTGCTAGAATTCTTGAACCCTTTTGCATCATTGTTCTGCAGGAACCCATTCTTCCTATAACAGTTTGCCTCAAGATGGCCATTTTTCCCACAAAAAGTGCAACTCAACTGGTTATTAGCTGTATTAATTTTGACCTCGCTTTCATTAAGCATGTTGCTTCCCATGATTTGTCTTTCTTGTTGGGCAACGTAAGAAAAAACTTTGTTGATTGAGGGCATTGGATCCATATAGAGCACATGAGACTTCACATTGTTGTATTGCTTGTTCAAACCTCTGAGAAATTGCATCACTAGGTCTTCTACTTTTCTTTGCAATATCACGGATATGGCTTCACAGGGGCATTCCGCTTTGCAAGAACAGCCAGGGTCTGGTCTGAAATTCTCTATCTCATCCCAAATAACTCTAAGCTTTGTAAAATAATCTGTGACAGTGAGATCACCTTGTTTGATCGAGAAGGCTTCCATTTGAAGGTCTGAAACACGTATGAGGTTCCCTTGAAAATATCTTGATTTGAGATCTTTCCAAATGTCTTCAGCTTTGCTCATCCATAAGATGCTTTGACGGATGGAAGGAGAAACTGAGTGGACGATCCAAGACACAACCATGTTGTTGCATCTTCTCCACGTTTGATAAGTGTCTTCGCCTTTCGCGGGTTCAGGTGCAGATCCGTCAACAAACTCGAGTTTGTTTTTGGCAATGAGAGCAGTAATCATGGATCTGCTCCAAGAATGATAATTGTTGATATCCAAGACTGGTGAAACTAAAGCGACAGCCGAATTTTCGTTAGGGTGCAAATATAAGAAACTGTAAACGGAGATATTATCAGATACTTCTTTGCTCATGGTGAAAGGAAAAAAACAGAACAAATTGAAGAAAAGACAAGAAAGCAAGATGAGCAAAGAAAGAAAGAAAAAAAAAGAAAGAAGAAAAGATAGTCAGAGATGCGCAGCAGAGCACTTCAAAAGAAGTGCTCTGATACCATCTCAGAGTTGCAGCGCCATGATTGATTCACGTAATACCACGATAACGAACAAATGAGATAGGCAGAAGATTGCATGATTAAAGAAATAAGACGCAGAAGAAAGAAAGTCATAAAAATGACATAAAACTGAAAGAAGTAAAGCACGTATAAATAGGCTTAGTGCGGTGGATAAAAGAGGCCCATGCACACGTATTGAATAAGTGACGTTGAACGCAAGAGAACCCAAACTACGTGTCAGTCTTTGCATTTTGACAGGAGTTATTTTGAAGCCTGATGCTATCACTTTGACATTTTGCATTCCGGGTTTATATGTTATTATCAAAGTTTATTGTAATAAAGTATTTTTTTCAATGAATTTTCGTTCCAACTACTTATTATAATATGTTTATTTCCTTCTCCTTTTCATCCTCAATACATTATTGTTGAGACTTCATAATTTTCGATAAGGCTTTTAAAGTATACATAATTCAATTTTTATAATTCAAATTTAGGTAGTTAATTTTTAGTGAATAATTTTTTTTAGTCAAAATCATGATACCTAATTTTAAAGACCAATATAGTGATTAATTATAATTTTTTATTCATAATTGTAACTATTTTAGTAATCAATAATTTTTAGTTTGATAAATTAGTATCTAAATTAATCACTATAATTACTAATAATTATTAGTTACTAAAACTTTTTACTATTTTGAAGTTTTTTTATAGTGTATGGCCCAAATACTTTAAAAATTATAGTTGTCTTATTTAAATTAATAATTGTATTCTAAAGGTAAACACCTAAGAAATTTAAATATTATATTTATTTCAAAAAATGGACTTTAACAAGTAATTAATAAACTTTTTTTATGAAATTTAATTTCTGTAATAATATATAAAAGTAAATATTATGAAACCACTTCTTTTTTATAATTTTTTTTGGGCAGGCCGTAAATAAAGATATAAAGATTAAAAGTTGTAAATTTAATAACAAAATACTTATATATATATATATATATATATATATATATATATATATATATATATATAAATATGTTAATAAAATTTATAT
>Ga0214544_1006766_pt1 | contig 20824 bp, 11 predicted proteins | sample CNSS3metaG_FD_160074 | JGI IMG/M metagenome (GOLD analysis project Ga0214544, IMG submission 160074) | Root nodule microbial communities from cowpea collected in UCLA plant growth center, Los Angeles, California, USA - CNSS3 | ecosystem: Host-associated > Plants > Roots > Nodule | place: USA...
AATTACCCCTGAATCTTTCAGTGGGAAAAGGTATTTCATTTCTTTCATAGATGATTTTTCAAGAAAAACATGGGTGTATTTTTTGAAGGAGAAATCCGAGGTGTTCCAAGTGTTTAAAAGGTTCAAAACAATGGTTGAAAAGGAAACCGACATGCCTATCAAATCTGTTAGGTCTGACCGAGGAGGCGAGTTCATCTCACCCGAGCTCATGAAATATTGTGAGGAGTAAGGCATAAGGAGATTTCTGACAGCACCATATTCACCCCAACAGAATGGAGTAGTTGAGAGGAAAAATCGAACCATACTTGACATGGTTCGTACAATGTTGAAAAGCAAGAACGTGCCTAAGGAGTTCTGGGTGGAAGCAGTGCAATGTGTCATCTATGTGCAAAATAGATGTCCACATGCTAAGCTGAATGAGAAGACACCGCTAGAAGTCTGGAGTGGAAGAAAGCCGAGTGTGTCTCACCTCAAAGTGTTTAGCAGCATTGCTTATGATCATGTTCCAGCTCAACAAAGGACCAAACTTGAAGATCGGAGCAAGAAGTACGTGTTTATTGGGTACAATGAAAAAACCAAGGCGTATAGGTTGTTCAACCCAATAATAAAGAAGGTGATTATGAGCCGAGATGTTCAAGTTGATGAAGAGAGCGAGTGGAAGTGGAACAACTCGGAGAAGGAGTCTAAAAGCTTGGAAGTAGATACACCACCAGCTATGAGAGATCATGAGACTTCTGATGGAGAAGATGAACCTCTACAGCCTAGAGCGCGAAGCTTGTAAGACATATACAACTTGACTGACGAAGTACATGTTGTATGTTTCTTGGCAGATTTGGAAGACTTGAGCTTTGAAGAGGCCGTGTAGAAGAGAAGTGGCAAATGGCAATGAATGAAGAGATCAGAGCAATCGAACGCAACAACACGTGGGAGCTAACCGATATGCCCAAAGGAGCTCGGCCAATTGGCATAAAGTGGGTGTACAAGAAGAAAACAAACGCTGAAGGAGAAGTTGAGCGATATAAAGCTCGACTCGTAGTGAAGGGGTATAAGCAGAAGGAAGGAAGAAGTATTCGCTCCAATGACGAGGATGGAAACAATCAGGTTGTTGATTTCCTTAGTAGCTCAACACAGATGGACAATCTCGCAGATGGATGTGAAGTCAACATTTCTGAATGGAGTCTTGGAGGAGGAAGTATATGTTGAACAACCACTTGGATACATGCGAATACGCGAAGAGAAGAAAGTGTTGAGATTGAAGAAGGCACTTTATGGCTTGAAGTAAGCTCCACGAGCATGGAATGAAAGAATTGACACCTACTTCGAGAAGAATGGGTATGAGCAGTGCCCTTATGAACATGCTCTTTACATAAAGAAGAAAGGAGAAGATGTGATGTTCATTGCGCTCTATGTCGATGACCTTATCTTCACGGGGAATAATGCTGAGCTAATTGAAGCATTTAAAGAAGTGATGAAGAAGGAGTTCGAGATGACCGACTTATGTCTTATGAAGTATTTCCTTGGTTTAGAAGTTGTTCAAGGGAAGGACGGCATCTTTGTGTCGCAAGAAAGGTATGCTGAGGAGGTCTTAAAGAAGTTTAAGATGACGAGTTGTAACCCGGTTTCCACCCCTATGGAACCAGGCACAAAACTTTCTAAATATGCAGATAGAGACCGAGTTGATGCGAGCAAATACCGAAGTCTGATTGGAAGTCTCAGGTATTTTACAAATACTAGACCATATTTAATGCTGAGTGTTGGAATAGCAAGTCGGTATAAGGAGGAACCGAGGTATACTCATTAGAAGGCCCTAAAGAGAATTCTAAGGTACGTGAGAGGAACAATGTCACTTGGTCTGATATATAGTAGGACGGATGACTACCGACTAGTCGGCTACTCAGACAGTGACTGGTGTGGAAATGTTGATGACCGGAAAAGCACATCCGGATATGTATTCTTCATGGGGAGCACAGCGTTCTCCTGACTTTCAAAGAAACAACCCATTGTAACACTATCAACATGTGAAGCAGAGTACGTTGCAGCATCCTGGAGTGTCTGCCATGCAGTTTGGCTTAGAAACCTTCTAAGCAAACTGGAATTGAAGCAAGAAAAGGGGATTGTGATCCGAGTTGATAACAAGTCGGCCATTGAATTGGCAAAGAACTCGGTCAATCATATGAGAAGCAAGCACATTGATGTTCGTTTTCACTTCATTCGAGAACAAGTGAAAGAAGGAAATGTAGAGTTAGAGCACGTCGAAAGTCGAGCATAAGCTACAGATATGTTTACAAAGCCACTGCCATCCTCTCTGTTCGAGAATAACAAGATGATACTCGGAATGAAGGACAAGAAGAGCATTTAAGTTTAGGGGGGGATTTTGTTGTGTAAACTTAAATGTGGGTAGTTGGAAGTTGCTATATTAATTGTCTAGAAGATTGCAAAAGGTTAAGAGTGGGTCTATCTATGATTAAGCATGCAATAGAGTTCATTAATTGTGAGTTAGGTAGTGATTATATTTAATGAAGGTAGTTGAAGGATCATGTCCAAAGGTCTATAAAAGGACCATGTAGTGCTTCATTTCAAGATACAACAAATCTGAATACAAAGAGTGTTTATCTAGATAGACTTGTTTGTCAACCGTTATTAGCATGGTTCTGACCCATGAGTGTATCGTCTCTGGTAAGTGAAGGGAATGGAATCACTTCAAAACAATACATGGACACGTAGATATGTTTGTTCTGGATTGGTTAGTTATAAATGGATTTTCAAACAAAAGAATGGAAATCCAGGAATTGATCAAGGACGATTCAAAGCAAGATTGGTGGCTACAAGTTTTACTTAGACAAAGTGTGTTGTTTGTAATGATGTTCCTGTAGGAGATATAGGTGAGACCATCTACATGAAACAACTAAATTATTGGTGGCTAAGGATAATGGTTTATGAGTTGACAGTGCAAAGTTAAATTATTATCGTCTATTATAATAACAAAAATGTCGTCCAAGAACCACCAAGTTTACAAATGAAAGAAAAAACACATTCACATCAAACTATATTTTATGAGAGAATTGCTAAGCATTTATTGTGGTGATGAAGGTCTCCAAAGATCACAATCCCTCTTGTATGATTACTAAAGTTATCGTGTGATATGTTCTTCTTTTCTTGATTTTGAATCTTGTTCTTAAATTATTTGTTTCAGATGATATTGAATTTTATTATACCCCGTATGTTTATTAATTTTATAATTACTAACTTAACGTAACACCAAAGATTATTTTTCTACAAACTTTATCTTTGAACAAAATAAAACTAATAATGTTAATTAGATAAAAATAAATATATCATTCGTAATATATTCTGTTGCTAAAATATATGAATATTTTTTATATATTATTGAAATATATAGAATTTTCGTTAACCTTTAAAGAATTTATTTATCTATTTTGAATTTTAAAATATAATTAAAAGTAAAATAGATGTAAATATAAATGTATACATAAAAAAAAATCTACTTATATAAGGAAATTCTTCATATATTGAACAAATAATTTATTTGGATACCTTCGTATATTTGTACAAAATATAATAATAAATTAATAAATTAGTTGTATATTTTATAATTATTTCCTATATTTTATAGAAAAAAATTATAATTGGGTAGTAGTATAACTTTTTGACGGCGCTAATATAAAATACTTAGTTCATTCAATTTTTCCCATATAAAAAATATTTCATCTTTAAACTTTTTATTTTGTATTTTATTGAATTTTAATTAATATATTATTTTTAAATGATATAAGGGATGTGAGTATAATTGAATTAAAAGTGCAAGTAAAGCTAGTTTTGTTTTAAATAAAAATTCTTCCTTTTTCTTGTCTTCACATTTTACAACCTATATTTTTCTTACATTCATCACATTATTCATGTTTTCTTGTTATTCCCTTATAATTACAAGAAAACTACCCCACTTCAGCATATTCAAAATTAATTGTAACAAAAAAACATACACAACTAATTTATCCAATTGCCACCTTTTTATATAACAATGCAGAGAGCATTCCTTGACAACATAAAACTCTCTTTCCATAGAATTTATTTTGCATTGATGCTTGAAATTTTGTTTATCATGCTACCATTTTCACATTCATGTCATTTATTTTAAAAATAATATGATAAACCATTTAAGTTTTCCTTTGGATTAAAATCAAGCATGTAGTTAGTGTATTATCAAAGCATCAACAAATATTATCAGCAACAAAATGAGGAGCAAATAGATCATCCAATTAGATAAAAATACTCCTATCATTTAGAATATTGCTATATTTTTTAGGAGAAAGAAGATGGAAGAAAAGGAATAAGATAAGGGTTTAGAAATAATGTGATGTAATGGTTAAACCTTACACAGATGATGAACACAAGAAACAGCAAATAATAATCCTTTTTCTTCTTTTCTCTTCTCTTCTCTTCTCTTCTGCTATAGCTTCATCAAACATGGAAATGCAAATGATTTTTAAAATTTATTTAACATTAGTAGTGGAATCAAGAATGGAGATGACTAAAAGCAACAAAAAGAATATACCATGCTGAAGAGGGTTTAAGAATTGATGCTATGACATTCTTGCGGTGCAAGAATTCTTTCTTTTTCTTCTTTTTCTTTTTTTTCTTCTGTCTATTAGTAGTAGCATAAAACATTGAGAAACTAAACTTTTTATGTGTTTTTACATATTAGATCTATAGTTTCTTGATGAAACGTTAACATATTCTATACAATAAAAAACATTTATATAAATTTAGTTTAGAATCAACCCACATATATATCCTAAAAAATTTGTGGAAAATCAAAGAAACCTTTTGTATAAATTAACACTTGTTTCAAAAGAGCTGCCACCCTTTGAAAGCAAATCACATAAAATGTTATTTTCATTTAAATATTTCGTGAAACTTTACAAAACCCATATGAAAATTAGCAACAACAAAAAATCATTTGATAGGTACGTAGAAAAAGTCTAACAAATATGAAAATTTCTAATTGTGTTTAAAATACCTTTTTATAATAAAATTGTCCCACGAAACTTAACGCGAGGAGTTGTGAAATTTCTTACACATAAAGCAACTAAATCATATTTTTCTGGTTTTCCAATGACTAAATTGGAAGCGTTCCATACATTCACATACAAGATTAATTATTTATTCTTAATACAAAATTACTTATCTAAAACGGATGTCTCCCAGAAGGAACAAGTGACTTAGTTTAGGGATGTTCATTCATGTCATACTATATGCATCCAGGTACTCCTTAAACTATTTTAATAATATGTATGATGTAATTTTTTTACTATTTCTTTTGATTTTATTTAATTAAATTAAAATTTTAATAAGTAGTATCAAAGTGTTTATTACTTCTAGATTATATATATAATACCTTAATGATTCTTTTTTTGGTCTATGAACCCTAATTTATTTGAGTGTAAACCATTCACCATTTGGGTTATTCTTTCTATTGAGTTTATTAATTCAATATTTTTCCGAAGTAATCTATATTGAGTAAATTTATTTAATAAAAAATTAAACAAATGTTAGTACGATAATATTATGAGAGTAGTGTTTGCTCCAAAGAACAATACAATTTGGCCGAATTACATAGGATGACTAGGGATAGTTATAAAGTGTTTTAGTTCTATTAGAAATTAGTTTCTCTCTTTAAAGATGGAGAATTAATGTTATGTTGGATATCTTATGAGAGGTTAATTATATGATATATGCATATATGTGATGTGGTAAAATACATTTTTTATGTATATTATTAATGACTTATTTGTTTGCATGTGAACAAGTTACTAATTTGTTTGTTTTTTATATAATGTTGCCAATAGAGTTGTCAATTTGGCCCACTTTACAAGGTTTTGTTCCTAACCCACATGGGCTGAGGTCAAAAAGCTCACAGGATCAAAACTCCCCCGATTGAAAAAGTTCACATGAGTAAAATGTCCACATTGTTGGAACACACGATCTCCATTGCTCGCATCATCGGAGCAGCATCAGACGTAATCCATCGCACGTTTCAACATTGGAGAAGAGAAAAAATTGTTCTACCTAACATAGAACTTGACATCTCTGACGAGAAGAGCATCAAACGCAGATCCACACTCGCACTTCATCAGAAAACACACTAGTCCCCACAAACCTCCAACCACCACCACGGGCACATCACTGAAGCAACTACTATAGACCGTGCCCCCTCACCGGAAAACACACAGCAGCACGACAAGTCGTATCCCATCAGCACAGCGTAAACCCCCAATACTCCTCCTTGAGCATTTGCCAAAGATCGTCGCACCTCGCTGCAACTCCACCAACCTTCTCCTACTACAATGCAATAACATTGGAGAAAAGATCGTGAGCCACACGAAGCTACACATCCACAAACGTAGTCGCCAGAAAACGCACGTGAGCCACTACGAGCTCAACCCAGCTACCAATCCAAACGCAACAACCCACCGGACCTCCAAGAGCATCAACAAAAATCGCTACATCACGCAAACCACAACAACCATGGAACACCCAAATTGTACACCATAGAAGCCCAGATCCATGAGATACATCGCATGACAACCGGAGCAGATTTGCAAACCACGAAGCACCTCCTCCATACACCTATTGTAGATCACAACTCATGCACAGATCAGATCTCCATCGCACGCACTCATTTAGCTACGTGAGCACCAACCGCGACCTCATCTACATATCTAAGAGCACACTCACCATAAAACATGATCTCCACTGCAGATCTAGCGCGACTCACCATCCTTGCACTTTGTCGGACCTCCACGAACCCAGCTGTAAATTCATCGCACAAACACAACACCTACAGTGCTCGTTACATCAAATTTCTCTGTCACAATTGACAACTATTGCATTGCAAATGTCATTGCAACTTCGGCAGCCAAGGATGATTCTCCAACAAGGATACTATATTATCCTACCAAACCATAAGCTCTTAATACTACTATGATAGGAAAAAAACGCGTTATCATGAAGAACATCACTCCCTTTACCCATGAGAATCACCCTACCAATACAAAAATAAGATCAACACAAGAATATAACATGGAAACTCCAAAACTAGAGAATAACACTATGTGAAAATTTTTACAACACATAAACAACTCTCTCATACCATTTGACCCTAAGTACGTTCATACTCTCCAAAACAAGAATTTAACCAAAATCTCACCACACTCTACTACAAGAGTATAAGAAAGTAAAATATAAACTTAAAGTGTCTTTGACTTAAGGCAGCTAAAAGTATGAATGTGTAGTTCATTATCACCCACACCATTGCTTATCCTGGGTGATGTAAGACTCTTTAATAAGTATTATTTTCATCAACTCGAGAAAGAGAAACTACATAGAAATAAGATTATAAGTAGTCACTTGACTTTTATCTCTCTGAATAAGAAAAGAAAAAAAAAAGATCATAAATGCTTTGGAGGGGCCTTCTCAACTAAAGAAACACAAAAATGGTTAAGGAATTAACATGCCACTTTTGCCAGAATTAGGGACACATGTACAAATAGTATCTATGTCACTTGGTGTTTAACGAAAGGTGAACTTATGTTTTACTTTGTTCTAAAATTATTTTGGCGTTTGAACCACTTAAAAAGAATAAATGAGAAAATGTGTTCAAGAGATATTAACTTGAATCACAATATTTATTTAGATTCATTTGTAAGATCAATTGGTTACCATATAAGCTCTAGGAAAGTGAAAAACAAAAAAAACAAAAAAACATTTATGATACTAGGTTACATGGGATACAATACAAAACGACTTTTTCTCATAACATAAATAAACTATTATAATAACCTTTTTTTACTTTTTTTAATATCTTGTTTAGATAAAATAATTAAAATATCTTAAATTTCAATTTTCTGATTCGAATTAAGTAATTGAATTTTTTTTAAGATACAATTTTATTTTAAATATATATTTTAAAATCAAAATTTAAAAAGAAATAATTAAATTAAACTATTAAAATAATTTTTAATATATATATATATATATATATATATATATATATATATATATATATATATATATATATAGTAGAGCTATCAATTTAGTCCACTCAAAAAGTTTAACTCTAGTCCATGTGGGTCAAAGCCAAAACAGACCACAAAGTCAAAAGGCCACATAAGGGGACTTCTCACTGCACCCCCAAGCCTTCTCATTATCCCCAATAATTATCCTTTTGCCCCCTAATTAATTTTTATCTCTCAGAGTGAGAGTGAGTGAAAGTAATGTAAATAAAATTTACTACGCCACCGGTACTTTCTTTTTATCTATGCAGAACTGCACTCCCAACCCCAAATATTTCCACACGTTTCGTTTCTTCTTTTCGTTCCTCCACAATTTTTTGTGTTTTCTAAACTCTGGTCCCTCTGGTCTATGGTCCCTGCCTGTCTGTGCTTCAAGCTCGGAGTGGTCGCTGTCTCTGATTCAAGCTCCCAACAATTGTCCTTGTTTTGTTATTTTTTTTTCTTTTTTTTTTAAACAGATGTCGAAATCCGCTTCAGGAAATTGTGAAACGGATGTCGACATTCGTTTCATTATTTTTTTGGGGTTTTTTTTGTGAAACGGATATCAAAATCCGTTTCAGAAATTTATGAAACGGATGTCAACATCCGTTTCGTTATTTTTTTTGTTTTTTTATGAAATGGATGTCAAAATCCGTTTCAGGAATTGTGAAACGGATTTTAACATCCGTTTTGATTTTTTTTTTTTTTTTAAATGGAAATCAAAATCCGTTTCAAAAATTTGTGAAAGGAATTTCGAAATCCTTTTGATTTTTTTTTTTTTGTTAGTTTTGGTAAATAGTCTTGTCCATTGCTGCACCCTTTGTTTTCTTCGCCTTCTGGGTAGGCATAATCCGCGTATTCACCAACCTTGGAACCGGTGTGTGCTTTCGCAATTCTTTCTTCCCAGCCATCGCTTATTGCACCGCCCTTATCAGGGACCCTATCACACCACACTTTTCTTGATCTTGATCGTGTTGCTGATCCACAACACCCACATCATCCGCAACAGCTACATCATCACGCACTCTCTCTCTCTCTCTCTCTCTCTCTCTCTCTCTCTCTCTCTCTCTCTCTCTCTCTCTCTCTCTCTCTGTTGGCTTGTTCATCACGCACTCTCTTTTTGTTGGCTTGTTCAAGCTCTTTGGCAGCAAGTTTCGAAGCTGCCTCAGCTCGAGTCTCGTGTTACCCAGATGCCATTGAAAATATGTTCTTTTTTTCTCACACTGTTTTCATGGTAGAAGTTTGATTTTTGTATAGGATATGATATAGAAATGTTGAGGAATGGAAGCAGGATTTGATGGTTTATATATATATATATATATATATATATATATATATATATATATATGAGTGAATGGATTGAAAAATGGAAAAGGGAAAGGAGAAGGTAAAGTGACACGTTAGCATGAGATTGTTCTTGATGGTGACATCTAATGTTACGTAAAGGATGTATATTATATATAATATGGATGCATTGGATTAACCTAGATATATAAGGATTATAGGAGTTTGTTCGGTCGCATAGAAACCTGACATCATCATCACATGTTTGATGAAGGTGTATATTATAGTTATGGAGGTTGCAATTTCTCTTTTTTGCTTACAATTTTTTTTCTCAACTTGCACTTTCCAGAAAATATGTGGTAAAAAAAATTGGTTCTGTTCAATTTATGTCCATCAAAATTGCCATGTTTTTAAGCTAATTTTTTCTCTTGTAGCAGCAACAGTTTGATGAAACAAGAAATTACCAAGATGTCGACAAAAGAATCGGATGTCAACACATTCATGATATTAATTTCCAACCGGATGACGTGACTGATGGTGAGGTGAGAGACATACCAGTAACGAAGTCTCTTGGAATCTATGATTCTTATGCGACGGAACCAGTAACGAAGTTTCTTGGAATCTATGATTCTTATGCGACAGAGGAAACCGGTTTCAAAGGATGTAGCAATGAAGACTATGTACCAAAATTTAAAAAAAAAAAAAACTCAAATGGATTTCGAAATCCGTTTCACAAATTCTTGAAACGAATTTCGATAACCATTTCAGAAAAAAAAAATATCGAAACGGATGTTAAAATCCGTTTCACAATTTTCTGAAGCAGATTTTGACATCCGTTTCATAGAAAAACCAAAAAAATAACGAAACGGATGTCGAAATCCATTTCACAAATTCCTGAAGCGGATTTTGACATCCGTTTCAAAAAGAAAAAAGAAAAAAATAACAAAACAAGAACAACTGCTGGGAGCTTGAATCAGAGACAACGATCACTTCGAGCTTGAAGTACAGATAGGCAGGGATCATAGACAAGAGGGACCAGAGTTCAGAAAACACAAAAAATTATGGAGGAACGAAAAGAAGAAACAGAACGTGTGGAAATATTTGGGGGTTGGGGGTACAGTTCTGCAGAGATAAAAATAAAGCACCAGTGGCACACTAAATTTCATTTACATTACTTTCACCCATTCTGAGAGATAAAAACTAATTAGGGTTAAAAGGGTAATTATTGGGGGTACTAGAGAAGATTTGGAGGTGCGGTGAAAAGCCCCCTACATAAACAAAAGCTCACTGGGCCAAAAGAGTAACAAAAATGAAAATAGACAGTCTGGGCCGAAGGTCAATGGTTAATATGTTCTCACTAACAAATTTTGTTTGATCACTAGACTTTTTAAAAAAATACTCAAATAAAATTGACTGGCAGTGTTAGCAATAGTGAGTATTAATGGGTTGAATACCATGATATTTATACTTGTGCCCCATCAACAAGTAGTATCCATAACAAGTAGTATCCATACCATTGCAAGTATTCATTAAGGATATTTATATAATATCTCTTATGGATTTTACGTACAAGTACAATATTTTTGCCAATCATACTTATGTTTCTCTAGATATGAAGGACTCACTTTGTTCTGCCTTTAATTATTTGGACTCATAAGATTAATAGGTTTACAATTAATCATTCATGTTTCTTTCAAGATATCAAATATATATTTACTTTGAGAAACCACAATACCTTCTTTTGGCGGAGTCATCTCAATGACTAGAAAGTATTTGAGGCACCTAAGATCTTTGGTTTGAAAGAGTTTACAGAAATGATGCTTTAGTTGAGCGACTTCAATGGCATGTTTTTCTATAGATCACTGAATAACCACAAAGACTTTTTCATTTCAGCAATTAAAATTTATATGGGGATGAAATGATTAGCCTTAACCAAGTTCACCACAATTGAAGCAATTTGGATTAGTTGAAATTGACGTGAACATTAGAAAGAATGACAAAGAAACAAGAATGAGGTGTTTCAATTATTTTGATCTACCGGAGATGTTACATCTTGCTAAAAGATGATTGTATTCGCCAATGGCATATGTATGCAACAAGCTACATATATATTTGTCTTTGTTTCCGCTACGACAGATTTGCAGCTCTGGTTGATGTAATTATTGCTTAATGTCAATCAGTGTAGCCTCTTTTGACTAAAAACACATTCGTTCAAAAAGGTCATAGTTAATGTTACGATTGAACTGACTATAGGATTGAATTTGTTCGCTAGATGTTGTCGAAAAACCATCATCTTCCAAGTATATGGACTCATCATTGTCTTCCTCTTCACTAAGTTCATCAATGATATCTTTGACAATGCGTTTTCCTCCATAGTCATAGAACTTCCACTAACACCCCATGTGTCCATTTTCAATTTAAAAAATATCATGACTATTTGATTATATGCATATATGTCTATGAGCAATACAACATCTATAATCAAAGCCATGGCATTTATCGCAGAGAAAAAATACCTTTTCATTATCTTGAATGAAGATACAAAGTGCTTCACTTTGGTAAGTGTATCACAAATGCTTGAAGAAAGTTTAGTTTGCTAACCTTATAAAAAATTGCAGAAGAAAGTGGTTTACTCAATCATAATAGCTATGTCAATACTTCAATATGTATGCTCTTGGGGGAAAACGAATTAACCAATTAGGGGGAATGAATAGGGGGATGCTAAGCAGTCAAAGATGTTAGGAGAGACAGAAAGGGATAAAAGGAAAGAAGGGAATAGAGATATTTTCTTTCTTATTGGAGAGAGAAAACACTCTTTAGAGCTTATGCACTGGAAGGAGCTTAAGGGCTATTTTCTGATTTCCAATACAACATTTCTGCATTGATGACTCTAAATCTCAACTAAAACCAAACCCAACATCTCCAAAAAAGATAGTACGGAAAAATCTATATGATCCATTCAAGCAATTGAAGTATGAAAATAAAACACATAGTTTAGGAGCAAACCTGGAAATCCAAAAAACACACCGAAGACGAAAATCATGTCTTCCATATTGGTGTTATTTCACTGACAAAACTTCTATATGAACTCCAGAAGAGGATTGAATTGAGAAGTTTTTTTAAGCGCAGTACCCCATACAGCATCCTAGAGCACATGGAGATAGGTCAGGGCTTCAGAGAAGAACCTAACTTACAAAATAAATAACCAGTCTGCTAGTTCTAGCTCTAAGAAAATAGTTGTCTCACTTACTCCAAGTCTTCCAAGCAGTACCCAATCTACAGAAACAATACCAATAAATTCTTCATCAACTTTTCCAAACCTCTTCCTCCATTAAAAATAATATTAATAATAACAAGTCACCACAGATTTGGTTTAAAAGAACACTGAATTGTATTTTCCTGTATAAAATCAAAGCATATAAGCAATAATGGAATAGAATAAACGGTCAAGTTCAGTATATAAGGTTATCTTATCTGATTTCTTTCAGGACTCGGTGGTGTGAGGGTGGAAGTAGAAAAGAAAAGACCTTAATTCCAATGTAGTAGTATTGGCATTTCTCATCTAGTTGTCACTGGATTATTATCTTTTCCTCAGCTTCACTTGAATGAATCCTACTCCAGAGGAAGGATAACCTAATTGGCTATATATAAAAGTTGCACCTGCAAATAGTTATCACGGTACTTAGTAGCTGCCAAAACTCGTAACTGCAGAAGATCATGGAATAAATGAAGCTTCGATTAAAACAGTTGTTTTGTCAGTTCAAGAAAAAAATGGAATGCGTAGAACTAGATGCAACTTTTAGAATTGTCAACATGCATATTCAACAACCCAAGAACTGACTTCATACTCTAAAAGTTATTTTACTTGTAAAAAGTATATAGCACGACAAACCAGTGCCCTCGTCTTATTATGAGTAGAGGGTTACAGTTAAACATCTTAGGAAAACAACAAAAGTTTTGTCAAAACAGAAAAACCTTTGTTACCACGAAGGTGAACTTGATACGACATACTAAAAAGCATTCTCAGTACAGACATAAATACATATATACATGCATGCATATATAAATGAATTGTTGGAGACCCGTAAACAAAGATCAAAGAAATATTTTTATAGGTAAAATTATAGGAGAAACCACTTTGATTAAGCTTCATACTCTTTTTAATACAAGTAATCAAATTTCTTGTATATGTAATCAAATCAATAAATAATAATATACACAAACTCATAATTCTTGACAAAATTATAAACAATTATGCATGTATAGTCTCTACTACACATTTAAAACATGCCCTGAGTATCACCAGTACTCCAACACCAATGAAATCCTTCAATTTGAACCATTCCAAACACATTTCAGAATTTTACCTTACTGAATTATCTCACTGAACCCTAAACAATATTTTATGATAAAATAAAAACCAGACAGAATCATTGATAATATATTCCCTAACCAAACACATTTTAAACATTGACCAACTCTAACACTTACGTGGTCAGTACTGATCCATACAGTAGTTGAGGTATGAGGCAATGATGATAAAAAATGCTGAAATGGCACACATTATATAGTGTGGAGTGCGCTAATGATCTTTTTCTTAGACGTCATTACAACTGGTGCATCCAAGAATATTTGGTTGAAAACGGAGCCAGCTCACTTACACAATAATGACGCTGCACCAACAAAGAAGTAATGTTCGTAAAAGAAAGAAAAGAAGACTGACAGTCAGCACCGACAACGACACAACCACTGCATTTCCCTATCCATGGTCAGTATTGTGGCTTTCATTTCTTCAATATTATCATGTGATTGATCCCCTGCAAGAAACAGATGAACCTTATCTTTCACTGTAATCCAACTACAACCTGGATTTTTTTTTATTCCTTTAAAGTTTTTGGTCTTTCTTACTAAGTCACTGTCAATCTTTTCCCCAGAAGCAGAATACATGTTAGATAATACCACATAAGGAGTTGCATTGTTAGGCTCCATCTCAGTAATGTATTGAGCTGCAAGCTTAGCAAGGTCAAGACGGAGGTAAGTATTGCTTGCACCAAGAATAGCCCCCCAAACCCCAGAATGGGGCTTAAATGGCATTGAACGGATTAGATCAACAGCTTCATCAAGCAAACCTGCTCGGCCAAGGAGATCGACAATGCAAGCATAATGATCAACTTCTGGCTCAATTCCATAACGTGATTTCATGGAGTTAAATAAGTTCCATCCCTCTTCAACTAATCCTGCATGAGTACAGGCTGAAAGGACAGCAAGGAAAGTAACATGGTTAGCTTCATGACCTTCACTCTGCATTTTTTTATAGATACTGAGAGCCTCTTTGCCATAACCATTTTGTCCAAACCCATTGATGATTGAGTTATAAGAGATGACATTTGGTTCAATGACATCTAAGAAAATTCTGTGGGCATCAATCACATTCCCACACTTGGAGTAAAATGATATAAGAGAGTTTTGTACAGACAAATGATACTCTAGGTTCATTTTCAGAATACAGGTATGAATCTGTAGCCCTTCATTTAGCGCCACCAGAGCAGCTGAAGCTGCGAGGACACTACTAATAGTTAAAGGATTTGGCCTGCATTCCCAAATCATCCGAGCATACCAATGCAAAGCTTCCTCATACTCCTTATTATTTACAAACCCAGATATAATAGTCGTCCAAACAAAATCATCCTTCACTGGCAACATATTAAAAAGCTCGATGGCATTTCCAATTCTTCCACTCTTAGTAAACCCTGTGATCATGGCTGTCCAAGAGATCAAGTTTTTCTCAGGCATACTCTCAAAAACCCTATACGCAGCTTCCACTTCATTGTTATGAACGTATCCAGAAATTAAAGAATTCCAAGTAACTATATCTTTGTCGCTCAATATACAAAATACTTTGTCTGCGATGTGGGTGCAACCAAACATGCAATACATAGTAATCATGGAATTACTCAAAACACTTTCCAATTCAAATCCCAAGCGTGAAACCAGCCCATGTATCTGCATGCCCTCTGGCATTCTACAATAATTTCCGCACGCTTTAAACATGATAGTCACTGTGGTGGAATTAACATCAACCAGACCTTCCCTCCTCATGTCCTTAAACAATGAAAAGCCCTCTTGAAAGAAACCTTTCCCCATGTACCCATCTATCATTGCACTCCAAGAAACCACGTTCCTCTCAGGCATCCTGTCAAACAGCTCCCTGGCAGCAGCAACCCTCCCATCCCTGCACAGACCATCAACCATGGCACTCCAAGAAATCACATCCCTCTCAACCATGTTCTCAAAAACCTTCAACGCCTCATTCACTTCACCTGTCTTCAAATATCCATTTATCAACGCATTTGAGCAAGCAGGGTCCCGGAACTCGTGTGGAGCCTGACGGTACAGTTCCTCAGCCATGTGGAACTTCCCTGCCTTCACAAAACCCGTGACCATGGCAGCATAGGAGACCAAGTTGCGTTCAGACAACACTGAAAACAGCTCATAAGCTTTGGCTACGTTGCAACCATTGCGAATATAAGCCGAGATCATAGCGTTATATGAGACCGTAGTTCGTTGAGGCATTTGATCGAACACTTTGCGGGCGTTTTCTATTTGGCCATTTTGAGCGTAAACAGTGAGCATGGCAGTCCACGAGGCAGTGTTCTTCACGGGCATCCTGTGGAATACCGACTCTGCGTCATTAACGTTGCCATTTCGACCATTCTCTGCGATCTGTTTGTTCCACTGAATCAAAAGTTTGCTATCTCTAACACCTCTATTTATGGAGTCACTAGGTTTCGGGTTATGCTTGAATTGAAATTGCTTCAACTTAGTGATTCGTTGCTGTAAACTTCTGAAGTGCTGCTTCATATTCTAGAGCAAATTCGGGGAAGATAGATAATTAAGAGAAAATTGAAACATGAACGTTAAACATACTCCTCGCAGTTAATATACAAACTAACAAAAATAATTCAATTAAATTTTAAGAGCATTATATGGATACAAAATATAAATAATAATAATATTTAACAGAAATAAAAAAAAACGTATAAAATCATTAAAAAACAATATATTTTTTTAAAATGTGTCTTAAAATAAAAATCAACGGGAATAATTAGCTTACTGAACTTTTAAGAAATTAACATGTTCATGAAACAGATAAACTATAATCACAATAAGACTTTCTTCACACATAAATAACTTATGATGTTCTTTTAGGATTTGTGCCTGCAAATAAAATATTTGGTTGGAACTATCTCTGACAGGACAAGATGATCCAAAAGAATTATAAGTTTGTTAACGTATCTTACTTTGCAAAAGTATTGTAAGGATTTAAGAACTTTCAATCTTAAAAATGATAGACGTTTAAAGAGAATTTTGAGAACTACAATAATATAGCTAAATTCTATATTTATTAATATTTTTACTAATGTAGAAAAAATAGTATATAAACTAATATAATTAAAAGGGTACAAAAATCATACATTTCAAAGGATTTTTTTGGTTTTTAGAATTTTTTTAATCATTAATAATTGAATTAAAACTAAAATTGAGAAATATAATAAGAAATTTAAAACGTACTTGTCAAGTCAGTATTATGATCACGTGTAGTATCATTGTCACGTGTTAGTGTTTCGTATCTTATATTCAATTCAACCCAAATTTTGTTAATTTTATTTAATTTAGTTCTAATTTTCGATAATTTTGTTCAATTCAGTCCTAATTTTGTCCATTTCCAAATTGATCAAATTTATTTTTTATATAAATGTTATACTGAAATTTGTATTAAAATAATGTGAAGTTTTAATAAAAATGTAAATTTTAATATAAATGTGAATTTTAATAAAAATATGAAAAAATATATTTATTTAATATAAATGTGAATTTTAATATAGATTTGAATTTTTCCATGTGAATTTTAATATAAATTAAGAAAACAAGAACATTTAAATTAATTAAAGTGTAAGAACCTTTCAAAAAAATGACAAAATATATCTATTTAAATTCTTATATTTCAAATATTATCTAAAGATGTAAAAAAGAAAAGTGCATCAGAAACGGTAAGAGTTAATGTAAACACTGGTTCTGAAATTAATATTTCATTCTCGATGAGAAGTAAAAACAATAAATCATGTTTTAAATTTATTTTTTTTAGAAATGAAAGACGACTTTCTTATTTTTTTAATACACGGATATTTCATTCTAAAGATGTGTTGCGAATATTTCAAGTTGAGTCACGTATATATGTTTAGTATATATGTTTAATATGTATGCGTGTTTGATACTTTAAAATATTTAATCGAAATTTATCAATAAAATATATAACTTATATAATAATAATTTTTTTATAATAACAATAATTTATAATTTTTTGATAACTTTAATATATATAATTTGAATTTGAATTCAATAATCATATATTTATTTAAAATTATTGTAATAGGTCATCTTCTCTAACAATGTCATGTAGAACTTCTTTATATAAATCTACAAATTGTATTATTTAAAGTACAATATTTATATCCATGAAGATATAATCCGTAACAGCAGAAAACAAAATTATGAATTATTCTATCCTAATAACCTTTGGATAGAAAATTACAAGAAAGAAAATAGAAAAAAGAGACAAAGACAATATAGTACTTAAAAAAAAATTAGGATGCATGAGAGAATTCTGTAATGTAGGAAAAAAAGGCGATATGGAATTTTTGTAAAACTTTGATTAGAGTTGCATGGAAAAAGTATGGGATGCAGCAAGAATCCCAAAAAAAGATAAAAAATTAAGTATGGTATCTTTCATAAGGTATAATTACTCATTTACTATCCCAATTTTTCTTCGTTAATTCAATTTGGTTCTCGTACTTTTGATTTATTCAATTTAATACCCCAATTATCTAAAAAGATTTAATTTGGTCATCTTCGTTAAGTTGAAGTTAACATTGTGTCCGTACATGACACATGTCAAGTCATGGAATTTTTTTTTTAAATTTAATTTTTTTTAAAAGGTATAATTATTTATTTGGTACCACAGTTTTTTGGGTAAGTTCAATTTGGTCAACACACTTTTGGTTTGTTCAATTTAGTATCTCAATTATTTAAAAGGATTCAATTTGGTCATCTATGTTAAGTTGGAGTTAACACCGTGTCCGTACAAGACACATGTCAAGCCATGAAATTTTTAATTTTTTTAATTTAAAAAAATATTTTTTTTTAATTTTAATTTTTTTCAAAAAATTTAAAAACTGCCACATGTCAGTTTACCATCGTGCCACGTGGCAACTTACAATCATGACACGTGACAATGGTAATAGTTATTTTCAATTTAGTCCTCTATTTAAATTTTTGGTTCAATTTAGTATCCAATTCTTTAAAATGATCAAATTTTGTCCTTTCTAATTTGAGACCAAATTATTAACTAAGTTTAATTATAACTTATATATACATGTTACAATAACTTTTTCTAATATATACTTAAATGATTTGATGTATTTATTAGAAAAAGTTATTGTAAAATGTATATATAAGTTGTAATTAAGCTTATTTACTAATTTGGTCTCAACTTGAAGAGGACAAAGTTGGATCATTTTAAAAAATTGGGTACTAAATTGAACCAAAAATTTAAATAAATGACTAAATTGAAAATAACTATTACCACTACCACATGTTATGTTTCTAAGATGTCACGTGACATAATGATAAACTGATACATGATAGTTTTAAAATTTTTTGAAAAAAATAATTTAAATTAAAAATTGTATGGCTTGACATGTGTCCTGTACAAACACAATGTTAACTCCAACTTAACGGAAATGACCAAATTGAATCTTTTTAGATAATTTGGATACTAAATTGAACAAATCAAAAATATGGGAACCGAATTGAACTTAACCAAAAAAATTGGGGTACCAAATTAGTAATTATACTCTTTCCAAACATAGAAATGCAAGTAAAAACTATGGAATGCATGAAGAGAGAGTCAATTAACTTAACAAGAGGTCAGGCAGAATATGCAGCCATTTTGGGCTTCCGTTGCAGTGTGGTCATAAGTAAGTTGGCAGCTGCTTCCTCCTCCTCTATTTATTTCAACCTGCACTTTCATGGAATGGTTGAAGGTCATATTTATCCTTATATTCTTTTTTCATTTTTTTCTTCCTTTCATCTCTCCTTTTATTTTCTTCTTCCTATTAGGAATGACAATGGAATAATACGGAGACGAATGTAATTATCACATTTCATATCCGGAGTAAAAATTTATATCCATTTTTATCATCATTTTTATACCTAATGGGTATAAAATCTGTGCTTCACCAATATTTCACTAGATAACATTAGATGATGGTATACATATTCATGTGTCCATATTTACTTTTTTATTGTTTTAATATAAATTAATTGACCTAAAAATGATTTTATATACTATTGGACGAAATTGTAAAAAAAAATGTATAATTAAAATAATTATAAGATATAAAATATCTTGAAAATCTGAGAAAATTTTCTAAATATCAAACTAGTCAAATCATTGATAAATAATGAAATTTAAGCGAAACAAAAAGTTCTATAAATAAAACAAAAATAAGGATAAAATTGAATAAAAAAGATAAACTTTTTTATATTATATAGTAAATGAATGGTTAACGTTAGGAGTGTCAAAAATATTCGTACCTGCGGTATCTGCAGATAAAACCTGTAATGGGTAGGAAACAAATATTAATGTAAAGGATGGACAACCATGTGTCATTCCTATTTTTCTTAATGTTGTATTTGGATTAAGATGTGGATTTGGAAGAGTGAATTTGCGTTGATTTAAATTGATTTGTAAGTAAAGATGTGCTGTTTGGATTAAGGAAAAGATTATATGATTTGAGTGGATATGAAGGGAAAATTTATGAAAGTTTGTGTATGATGTGATTGATAAAATTTAATAAATTATAATTTTTAATAGAGTAAATTGTATGATTACCATTTTACCCTTCAATGTAAATAGAAAAAATGATATTGAAATAAAATTAAAAATGTTATTTAAAATAAAAAATATATAATTTATTGATATCATTAATAACTTAAAATAAATTATTATTATTCTCAATGGTAACTTGAAATAATTTATAATATAGACTATTTAATTTATATCTTCATATTTATTTAAATTTATTTTATTTTATATAATTAATCCATTTACAAAAGATACTTATTTAAATAATAATAATAATAATATTATTATTATTATATAATACTAATTATTATAATAATATTAATTATTATTATTATTTAAAAAAATTAATTATATATATATATATTATAATATACAATATTATCATAATATACGTATAATTAATATATAATTATTATATATATTTTATTATATAATAGTAATTATGATTATAGTTATTATTAATATATATGTATAATTATTATAATATACATACATATAACGATTATTATATATAAATGTTATCTTTATAATATATTCTATT